>LNFM01002825.1_pt1 | contig 35694 bp, 23 predicted proteins | sample 596031 | NCBI WGS metagenome assembly LNFM01 (sample SAMN04254537, study PRJNA301005) | activated carbon metagenome | isolation source: dual media filters at the Ann Arbor, Michigan drinking water treatment plant | place: USA: Ann Arbor | reverse complement strand
GGTGCCATAGGCGAGCGATTGCTCGGCGTGGAACATGCCGGTCTTGCCGGTGATGCCCTGCACGACCAGACGGGTGTTGCGGTTGACCAGCACGCTCATTTCGCCAACTCCACGATCTTGCTCGCCGCGTCGCGGAGCGACGAAGCAGTGGTCACGCGCAAACCGCTCTCGTCGAGCATCTTCTTGCCCAGCTCGACGTTGGTGCCCTCGAGGCGGACGACGAGCGGGACCTTCAGCCCGACCTCCTTGATCGCCACGATGACGCCCTCGGCGATCGTGTCGCACTTCATGATGCCGCCGAAGATGTTCACCAGGATGCCCTTGCAGTGCGGATCCTTGGTGATGATCTTGAACGCGGCGGTGACCTTCTCGGCCGTCGCGCCGCCGCCGACGTCGAGGAAGTTCGCCGGCTCGGCGCCGAAGTACTTGATGATGTCCATGGTCGCCATCGCCAGGCCGGCGCCGTTGACCATGCACCCGATCGTGCCGTCGAGCTTGATGTAGCTGAGGTCGTAGTTCTTCGCCTCGAGCTCGGAGGCGTCCTCCTCCGATGGATCGCGCAGCGCCTCGACGTCGGGGTGCCGATACAGCGCGTTGTCGTCGAACGTGACCTTGGCGTCGAGCGCCAGCACCTCGCCGGCCTTGGTCACGACGAGCGGGTTGACCTCGAGCATCGCGCAGTCGAGTCGATCGTAGGCCACCGCGAGCTTGCGCAGGAACACGACCATCTTCTTGGCCGCGTCACCCGCGAGACCCAGCCCATAGGCCAGGTTGCGGGCCTGGTACGGCTGGAGGCCGACGGCGGGGTCGATGGTCTCGCGGAGGATCTTCTCGGGGTGCGCCGCGGCGACCTCCTCGATCTCCATGCCGCCCTCGGTCGAGGCCATCACGGTGTTGCGGCCGCTCGCGCGGTCGAGCGTGATCGCGAGGTAGAGCTCGCGGGCGATGTCCATGCCCTGCTCGACGAGCAGTCGCTGCACGCGCTTGCCCTCGGGCCCGGTCTGGATCGTGACCAGCGTGCTGCCGAGCATCTTCGCCGCGACGTCGCGGGCCGCGTCGGCGCCGCGCACGACCTTCACGCCGCCGAGCTCCGGGTGCTCGACGAAGCGGCCCTTGCCGCGGCCGCCGGCGTGGATCTGCGACTTGACGACGACGACCTCGGTCGCGGTCTGACCGATGAGCTCTGCCGCGGCCGTCTGGGCCTCGGCCGGGGAGAACGCGACGCGCGAGAGCGGCACGGGCACGCCCTCTTTGCGCAGCAACTCCTTGCCTTGGTACTCGTGGATCTTCATCGGCTCACTTCTTCCCGTAGGGCAGGAGCGCCACGACGTCGCGAACCGCCTGGGCCGAGACCTCGAGCATGGCCTTCTCCTTCTCGCCGAGCTTCATCTCGAGGACCTTCTCGACGCCGCCCTTGCCGATCACGCACGGGACGCCGATGTAGAGGTCCTTGTAGCCGTACTCGCCCTTCAGGTACGCGGCGCACGGCAGCACGCGCTTCTTGTCGCGGACGATCGCCTCGACCATCGCGACACTCGACGCCGCCGGGGCGTAGTAGCCGGAGTAGCCGAGCAGGCCGACGATCTCGCCGCCGCCGTTGCGCGTGCGGGTGATGATCGCGTCGATCTTGTCCTGCGGGAGCAGCTCGGTCACCGGGATGCCGCCGACCGAGGTGTGGCTCGGGACCGGCACCATCGTGTCGCCGTGGCCGCCGAGCACCATGCCGTGGATGTCCTCGACGCTGACGCCGAGCGCCTCGGCGATGAAGAACTTGTAGCGGGCGGTGTCGAGGACGCCGGCCATGCCGATCACGCGCTCGGTCGGGAAGCCCGACTCCGCGAGCATGACGTGGCACATGGCGTCGAGCGGGTTCGACACGCAGATGAGCACGGCCTCGGGCGAGCGATTGGCGATCTCGCGGGTGACCTCGCCGACGATCTGGCGGTTGATCTCGACCAGCTCGTCGCGGCTGGTGAACTTGCCGGTGACCGGGTCCTTCTTGCGCGGCACGCCGGCGGTGATGACCACCACGTCGCTGCCCTCGGTCGGGCCGTAGTCGTTGGCGCCGGTGATCTTGCAGTCGAAGTCGAAGACCGGCGAGGCCTCGGCGAGATCGAGCGCCTTGCCCTGCGGCAGCCCCTCCTTGATGTCGACGAGCACGACGTCACCGAGGTGCTTCTGCACGGCCCAGTGCGCGCACGTGGCTCCGACGTTTCCAGCTCCGACGATGGTGATCTTGTTGCGACGTGGCATGTGTCTCCTTCTAGTGGCGCTGCGAGCTCGGGACGAGCGTCCAGGGCGCGAATGGGCGGGCGCGGAATCGGATGGGCGCCGGCCGGTTGGCGCGGCCGATATAACACGGGCCGACGGGGGTGTGCGGGCGGGCCCGGGGCGCGGCGGGCGGGGGCGAGCGGGGCCCCTTCGCGCCCGCGCGAGGCCGGTGCCTGCGTGCACGATGTCGACGACGCGGACCGCCGGGCGCGCGCGGCGAGCGAGCGGGTCACGATTCGGTGCGCCGCCCTCGTCGGTCGGGGCGCCAACGATGCGCGACTTCATGTAAGACGTTCCCCGTGCTCGACGATCGCAGCCCCGCGCCGTGGCTCGGCAAGCTCGCCGCGGCCTGGGGCGTGCTCGGGGTCGTCGCGCTGCTCGGGCAGGCGCTCGTGCGGCTGGGACCCCGCGCGCTCGAGGCGGTGCGCATGCCCCTCGACGCGGTGCACTGGGTGGTGCTCGTCGCGTGGGTCGCGTTCATGGCCCACGCCGAGGGCTGGCGCGGTTTCCATCTGCGCTTCTCGCCGCGTGTCGTGTCGCGCGCGGCCACGCTGCTGAGACCCGCGCGCGCGTGGCACGGGCTGGTCGCGCCGCTGTACTGCATGTCGCTCGTGCACGCGAGCCGCCGCGGACTCATCGTCGCGTGGTCCGTGTCGCTCGGCATCGTCGGACTCATCTCCGTGGTGTCGACGATGTCGCAGCCGTGGCGCGGCATCGTCGACGCGGGGGTGGTCGTGGGCCTCGGCATCGGCACCGCGAGCATCCTCTGGCACGCGGTTCGGGCGATGACGGGCACGCCACCGCCCATGGACGCCGATCTGCCCGAGGCCTAGCGCGCCGCGGTGAGGCGACTCCACGCGAAGCCGCCGCAGCCGCTCGCCGCGGGATCGGCCGGATCGGCGCCAGGTGCCGCGGTCGCCTCCTCGGCCGACGCCTCACCGAAGGCGCTCTGGCAGTAATACGGGCCGTCGTCGCCGTCGTACGTCCACTCGAATTTCGACCACGTCATGTCGCCGTCGTCCTGGGCGATGACCACGCGCTCGACGTTGTCATAGCTCGCGATCGTGTACGGGAACGCGTCGGGTCCGTAGGTCTGGATCCACGCGTCGTCGCTGATCTCGTGCACGCCGCCGAAGTCGTCGGCCCACGTGCCGCCGATCTCGAGCGCATCGCCGCCGGTGGTGTCGCCGGCGGTGGTGTCCCCGTCGGTGGTGTCGCCCTCGGTGGTCTGGCCACCCTCGCTGGTCGGGTCCGAGCTGGAGCCGCCGTCGCCGCTCGAGGTGCCTGGCGCGCCGGAGGAGTCCGCAGCGCTCGAGCTCTCGGCCGGATCCGACGACGTGGTCGGGTCGGTGGCGGAGCTCGAGCCCGCGAGTGTCGTCTCGTCGCCGCCGTCGTCGCCGCAGGCGACCGCTCCAAGCATGGTCGTGAACAGGAACAGGGAGGTGGCGCGGCGGCCACCGGACATCGAGGTCGTGATCATGGGGTTGGCTCCTCGCCCGTCGCGCGCGGGCGGTCCCTCGTCGTCCCCAGGCACCGATGGCCGTCGATCCGAAGCATTTCGGATTTCCGCCAACCATCCGCGTGGTCGGGGGACGCGTGCATCCGTCCCCCTCGCGAAGTGGGAGCGCGGAGCCATCGGCAGGTCTTCGGACTATGGCAGGCTGCCTACTGGTCGCGGCTTCCCAGGGGGACCCCAGTGCCTCTTCGATGCGACGGTCGTTCCTGCTCACCGCTGCGGGACAGTCGCGGATTCTCACCGCGTTCCCTGTTGCCCCATCGCCGCGCGTTCGACGGCGTGACGATGGACCGATGGCGGGCCGGAGCATGCCCGCCGGCGCGCCGATGAGTCAAGGCGGTTCGTCAAGCCGGTTCGTCGGTGTTGCTCGTGCACTCGGCGAGGCCGAGCGCCGTCTGCATCTCGCAGTTGCGCAGCGTGAGCTCCTCGGAGAGCGGCGTCGCGGTCACGGGATCGTCGGCGATCACCGCCTCGATGTACGCGTCGAACGTCGCGAGGTAGGCGGCGAGATCGAAGCCGTCGAGCGCCTCGACCATCGCGGGGCCGATCACCTTCGCGTAGGTGCGACCTTCGTAGGCGCCCTTGACCCCGTCGGCGCTGGCGAACAGGCCCTCGACGATCGCCTGGTCGGTATACGTCCGCGTGCGCTTCACCCACGCGATGTCGAGCTGACGCGAGATCTCGGCGACGTCGATGTCGGCGGGCGCGCCGAGCAGGGCGGCCTCGATGATCGCGATGCCCGGCGTGTTGCGCCCCGCCAGCCGATCCTCGACGAGCTGGAAGTAGCCCCACGCGCGGTGGGCCGCGCGCGGATCGTCGCCGGACGCCGCGGCCGCGGCGTACTTCTCGATGAGCCGGTCGTAGCCGCGGAACATCCCCTTGGCGATGAGCTGCGCGGCGGGCTTCACCGCGAAGGGATCGGTGCCGAACGCGAGCTCGTCGTCCTCCACGCCGCCGTGGCCCCACTCGAAGCCCTCCTGGATCTCGGCGGCGATCGAGTCGACGTCGACGCCGACCAGATCGGCCTCGTCGGCGTGGGCCGCGAGCGCGCCGCTGTAGTAGCAGTACGCCTCGTCCCACGCCGCGTAGTGCAGGGCAGGGGAGACGTCCGCGTTCGGCGTCGAGTCGGCGACGCGGGTGGTGCGATCGCGGACGACGAGGGACATCACGAGGTCGACGCGGGTCTCGATGTCGACCAGTCGCTCCGCCGTCGGGCCCTCGAGCAGGGCCTCGGTGATGAACGCGTCGTCGACGAGCACCGCGTCCTCGACGCGGCCGAGCTCGGCGCCGGCGCTGCGGACGAAGTCCTGCAGCGCGGTGCCCGAGCCGTCCTCGCCGAAGTAGGCGAGCTCGACGACGGTCGGATCGGGGTCGGCGGCCGCGTTCTCGGCGACGATCGTCGCGTACTGCGCGAGCGCGGCGTCGCAGTCGGGGTGCGGCGTCGCGCCCAGCGCGGGGCGGTCGCCCCCGGTGCCGTCGGTCCCGCTGTCGTCGACGGGGCCGAGCGTGGTGTCCGCGTCCGAGGTCGTGCCGGGCTCGGTGCTCGTCGGTGCGGGGCCGGTCTCGGAGGTCGGCGGGGCGGCGGTCGTGCCCCCCTCTCCGCCGCTGGACGACCCCTCGGCCGACGCGGCGGGGGTGCCCTCGGAGGCGCAGGCGGGGACGAGCGACAGCAACAGGGCCAGGCGGCTCAGCTTCATCATGATGAAAACGATTATCAGAATCACGATGCGCGCGCAAGACTGGCAGCGCCCGGCGGCTTGACCACGGGCCCGGACCGTGTCAAATGTGCATCGCTGAAATGAAAACAGTTTTCAAAATCGCCATGGCCTGGGCGCTGCCCGGGTGCATCGATCTCGGGGCGGCGCCGCTCGGGGAATCGAGCGGCGGGAGCGACGGGGACGCGACCGATGCCTCCGCGTCGTCGGCCAACCCGACGACGCCGGCGACCGACGGCCCGTGTGTCGGTTGCGGCGACGACGGGCACGGCCTGACGGGCGACCTCTTGCTGTTCGTGAACGGGCGCCTGACGAGCGCCGACGCGCTGTACCAGAGCAACATCCCCGCGGCGACGGATGGGCACTACGTGGGCTCGGCGATCTATCTCTACGATCCCGACGCGGCGTGCGACGACGGCACCGACGATTGCCGCCTCGCGCTGCTGGGCAACGCCCGCTTCGACGAGGCGCTCGGCGAGACCTCGGTGGGCGATGGCTCGCTGAAGAAGATGAGCCTGCGCGAGCTGGCGTGGTCGCCGACGCAGGGCCTGTGGGGGATCACGTACGACGTCGCGAACGACGAGTGGGGCATCGCCTCGATCGACGTGCCCGACTGGCGCGCGGTCGGGCAGGACCTCGGCGTCGAGCGCTACGCGTTGCTCCCCGGCGATCCGCAGAGCCCGGGCACGGACCCGTGCTACTGGCAGGAGGTCGTCAGCGGTCTCGGCTTCCTCGGCGAGGATCTGCTGCTGGGCGTGCGGGGCGTCGGCGGCGTCGGCATCGCCAACGATGGCCTGCTGTACCGCATCGATCTCGAGGTCATCCGCGATCGCGGATGGTGCGTCTACGAGAACGACCCGTCGCAGGATCCGCAGTACTACGCGTGCGACGTGCTGTGCCAGCCCTGGGCGGACTTCGGGCCTGCGATCGGCGTCGCGGGCGACATCGCGGCGGATGCCGACGGCGAGGCCGCGCTCGCGGTGGTGCGGGCGGAGGACGCGATGATCATGCCGCTCGATCGACAGGAGCTGTGGAAGGCGATGCCGCCGGTCGACGGGCCGAGCACGCCGACCACGACCGGGCTCTACGCCGAGCCGGTGCCACCCGGCCTCGACCTCGAGGGCCTCGCCCGCGTCGATGGTGCGCTCTTCGGCATCGATGTCACCGCGCAGGTGTGGCGGCTCGACGAGGCGACCGGCGAGGTCGCCGTGCACGAGGCCCTCGCGGCGCGCTTCGACGACGCCGAGCAGGCGCTGCGGATCCGCGGCGCGACCCACGTCGTGATCGAACCCTAGGCGATGGCGAGGGCGCGCGCGCTCGTGGTGGTGGCGATGCTCTGCGCGGGCGGCTCGGGCCGGGCGCAGGCGGAGCCGTCGTCGCGCCCGTACGTCGGCGTCAGCGCGACGCCCCACGACGGCCCGGTCGAGGTCATCACGCCGCCACCGGAGCCACCGCGGCCCGAGCCGGTCGTGGTCCCGCCCGAGGCCGCGCCGCTCGAGGCCCCGACGCGTCGCGCCGAGGTGGCGCCGCCCGACGTCCGCGTCGTCCGCGTCGACACCGACGCCCTGGGTGGCAGCACCCGCGCCGACGCCTTCGCCCACGCCGGCGCGCGCACGGTCGTGTCGGTGCGCCGCGCGATGGAGCGCGGGGCGGGCAGTGTCGGTGAGGCGCTCGACCGCGTGCCGGGCGTGCGGGCCCTCGACGGCATCGCGGGCACCGCCGGTCCGACGCGGCTGAACGTCGCGGTGCGCGGCGCGAGCCCGCGACTGTCCGAGGACGCCACCGTGCTCCTCGACGAGGTGCCGATCGCGATGGCGCCGTACAGCCAGCCCGAGCTGTCGCTGTTCCCGATCTCGCTGTTCTCGATCGATCGCATCGACGCGGTGCGCAGCGGCGCGACCACGCGGTTCGGCCCGACGACCGTCGGCGGCGTGTTCAACCTGGTGTCCAAGCCAATCCCGACGGCGCCGGAGATCCGCGTGGCGTCGCGCGTGGATCAGTGGGGCTCCTTCCAGGGCGCCGCGGCCTTCGGCACCACGGCCGGCAAACTCGGGGTCTGGGCCGAGTACGCGCCGCAGGCCGGCCGCAGCTTCCGCGATCACAGCAGCTTCCGCGTCCACGGGAGCATGCTGAAGCTGGCCTACGCGATCGGGCCGCGCATGGAGCTGGCGTCGACGACCCACGGCTACGTCGAGGGCACCGAACTCCCCGGCGGGCTCACGCGCGCGCAGTACGATCGCGATCCGACCGAGAGCTTCCGGCCCGACGATCGCTTCGACGGCTGGCGCGTCGGCGAGGCGCTCAAGTTCAAGTTCCGGCCGCGGGAGGACCACGAGATCGCGGTCATCGCCTGGTACAACCGCTCGTTCCGGCGCACGCGCCTGCGCTCGAACGCGGACGTCGGCGTGGTCGAGCTGCCGCGGAACTACCACGTGGTCGGCGTCGAGCCGCGGTACTCGGTGGCGCTGCGGCACAAGGGCGGCGCGTATCACATGCTCGGCGTGGGGGTGCGCGGCGTGTTCGAGCAGGCGCACCTGCTGCGCTTCAACAACCCCGACGCGCTGCCGCGCGAGCGGTTCTTCGACCAGGACACGCGGCTGGGGGCCGTGGCCGCCTTCGCCGAGGACGAGCTGTACCTCGCCGACGAGACCGTGGTGCTGCGGGCCGGCGTCCGCGGCGAGCTCGCCCGGATGTCGGGGCGCGACAACATCGAGGCCAAGGTCGACCCACAGGGCTCGCTGCTCGCCCGCACGTACGCCCAAGCCCTGCCGTCGGCGTCCATCCGCTACGACCCGATCGACGAGCTCGGGATCTTCCTCGGATACTCCCGATCGTTCAAGGCGCCGACCATCCAGGCCGTCACCCTCAACGAGGTCGCACAGCGGGAGACGCTCGATCCCGTGGTCGCGGATTCGGTCGAGGCCGGGATCAAGATGGCCGAGGTCGTCGGCCTCTACGGCGAGGCCACCGGGTGGTTCCGCCACTATCGCAATCTGCTCGACGAGGGTGAGACGTCGCTCGATCGCATCGGCAACTGGGTCGGCGGTGGTACCGAGGTCGAGCTCGAGTGGGAGCCGGGCGAGCTGTGGCAGCCGTTGGTCGGCGCCAACGTCTACGGCGGCTACTCCTTCACCGACACCCGGATCTACGACTCGCCCTCGTTCACCGGCAACCGCGTGGCGTGGTTCCCCCGCCACGAGGCGTGGGGCGGCATGGCGTACTCGTTCCCGTGGCGGTGCAGCTTCTTCGCCGGGCTGCCGGGGCCCGACGACTGCCGCGCGCTGCAGATCGGCGCCGACCTCACCTACTCGGGCTCGCAGTACTCGTACTTCGACAACGATGGCACCCTGGGGCCGCCCAACGGCGCGACCGGGATCATCCCCAGCTACATGCTCGTCGACGTGTACCTCAAGTTCCGCACGCTGCTGCCCAAGGCGTGGGCGGTGAACCTGTCGCTCGGCGTGAAGAACGTCGCCGACACGCCGTGGTTCTACCGGACCGACGATCTCAACCGCGGGATCCTGCCGCAGCGGCCGCGGACGTTCTTCATCGGCATCGACATCGCGTACACGTTCTTCGACGCGGCCGAGCGCGCGCGGGCGCGGCAGAAGCGTCGGGCCGAGCGTCGGGGGCAGGGATGAGGCTCCGCGGCCTGCTGCTCGTGTGGCACCGACGCACCGGCCTGGTCGTCGCGCTGTTGCTCGTGCTCTCGGCGGTGACCGGCGCCGTGCTGTTGTTCCGCGACGCGCTCAAGCGCCCGCCGCCCGAGGTCGCCGCGCTCGAGGACCCCGTCGCGCTCGAGGTCATCGTCGCCGCCGGGGTCGCGGCCGGCGACGGATCGCCGGCGACCGACCTCGGGCTGCCGCAGTCGCCGACCGATCCGTACGTCGTGTGGCTCGACGACGACGCCGAGACCGAGGTCTACCTCGACGCGCACGCGAACGTCGTCGAGACCCGCTCGGGCCTCGAGGGCGTGACGCGGTGGCTCTTCCAGCTCCACACCGGGCAGGCGATCGGCCCCGCGGGCACGTGGCTGTCGTTGATCACCGCGAGCGGCCTCGTCGGCCTCGCGCTGTCCGGGACGTCGGTGGCCCTGGCCCGCGCGCGTCGCCGCGGCGTCAGGGCGAAGGCCGCCGACGATCGGGCAGCGACGTGAAGCGAGCGGCGCGATCGTGATGCACCTGCCACGGGCCGAGGATCGCCGAGACATCGTCGACGAAGGCCTCGGTGTCGAGCTCCTCGATCACATGGGCGCCCGGCCGCTCGCCGACGCGGCGCCAGCCGGCGACGACGCCCGCGGCGACCTGCAGCAGCGTCGCGTTGGTGCCGTACGCCGCGGCTTGGGTGCAGTCGGTGTCGAAGCCGCACCACAGCTCGCCGAAGCGTCGGCTGCACAGCAGCACGCCGACCACGTCGCGCCCACGGACCTGGGGCGTGTGTGGCGGCCACATGCGCACGGCGGGCGCGTCCGGCCGCGGGCTGGCCTCGAGCCAGCGGTGCGCCCGCGGCGGGAGCTCGACCACGTACGCGACCTCGGCCCCCGGGTGCCGCCACGACAGCGTGACGACCTCGTCGTGGGGCACGAGCGCGCCGTCGATCACCGCGTCGCCGCAGCGGACGCGGTAGCGCGCCTGCCACGGCGCGTGGTCGGTGAGGCGCGTCTGCCCGCGATCGATCCACGGCGCAGTCCCGGTGAGCAGCTCGGTCAGGCAGTGCCGCGGGCTCCACGAGGACGCGAAGCCATCGCCCGGGACGTCGCAGTCGGTGGTGTCGCGCTCGGTGATGTAGATCGCCCCGATCTCGAGGGCGTCGCGCCCGACCACGCCGCTGCGCCGCGCGAACTCGGCGAGGGCGACGTCGACCAGCGCGTTGACGCAGCCCGGGTTCATGCCTGCGGCCAGGACGTGGGAGCCGCCCGCGGCCGTCGGTCGTCGACCCGGCGCGAGCTGCCACGCGTCGTCGAGCAGGTCTTCGCGCGGGCTGCCGTCCCAGCGCTCGAGGCTGGTGCCGAGGCTGTCGATGCCGAGCTCGCCGCACACCGAGAGGCTCGCCCGCCAGTCGAGGCCGGCGACGTCGACGAGCTCGTCGGCGCGGGAGGCGACGAGGACCTCGCGGAGCTGGTCGGCGCTGCCGATGCGCGCCGACGGCAGGACCTCGACGTCACCCGTCGGCGCGGTGCCCGGCGCGGACTCGGCGTCGAGCAACACCAGCGTCCGCCGCTCGGCGAGCGCGCGTCCGATCGGGTGCTGCTCGAGCAGCGCGAGCACGGCCTGCCCCACACCGCCGCGCCAGCCCACCACCAAGCTGCGGCGCCGTGGTGTAGGTTCCATCCGCGGCAGTCATACCCGTTGCCGCCGCGTCCGTCGAGCGGAGCGGCAGGCCGGACCCGAGGCGTCATGACCATCATCCTGCAAGAACCATGGGGCGAAGGCTTCAGCATCCTGTGCCGGCTCGATCGCGTGCACGTGTGGAAGCAGACCGCGTACCAGGACCTCCTCATCGCGGACACCACGACGTACGGCCGCAGCCTCTTCCTCGACGAGCTCATCCAGTCGACCGAGGCCGACGAGGCGCTGTACCACGAGCCGTTCGTGCACCCCGCGCTGGTGATCCAGGGCGCGCCGCGCGACGTGCTCGTCGGCGGCGCAGGGGAGGGCGCGACGCTGCGCGAGATCCTGCGGCACCCGAGCATCCGGCGCGTCGTCGCGGTCGATCTCGACGCCGAGGTCGTCGAGGCGTGCAAGGTCCACCTGCCGCAGTGGAGCGCCGGCGCCTTCGACGATCCGCGCGTCGAGCTGCGGATCGAGTCGATCCAGGAGACGCTGTCCAAGACCGCCGACGCCAGCTACGACGCGGTGCTCCTCGACATCACCGATCCCGTCGAGGACGGCCCCGCGGTCGAGCTGTTCACGACCAGCTTCTTCGCGGAGGTGTCCCGCGTGCTGCGCGACGGCGGCATCGTGGCGCTGCAGTCGGGCGAGATCGATCCGTACGACCTGCAGATGGCCCGCACCGTGCGCTCGACCCTGCTCGAGGTCTTCGGCTGGGTGAAGTTCATGCACCTGCACGTGCCGTCGTTCCACGGCATCTGGAGCGTCGCGCTCGCGGCCAAGGCCCCGCTCGATCACGACCCCCCCGACCTCGCCGCCCGCGTCGCCGCGCTCGCGGGGCTCAAGGTCTACACGCCCGTCGCCCACCGCGCGTTGCTCGAGCTGCCGCCGTACCTGCAGGCGGAGCTCGAGAAGCCCGGTCGCGTGATCACGGGCGCCGACGCCGAGCGCCACGTCAGCTTCCGTCGGACCCCGACATGATCGCGAGCCGCACCAACCTGCTGCTCGCGGCGGCGGCCCTCCGCCTCGGCGTCCGCTGCGAGCCGGTGGGGCGCGAGCCCAGCGATTGGCTGCGGCGGCTCGTCGGGCCGGCAGGGAGCGTCGTCGTCAGCAAGACCCGCTCGCCGTTCCTCACCCAGGTCGCGCAGACGCTGGCGAACCACAAGCGCATCGCCCGTGAGCTGCTCGCGGCCCGCGACATCCCGGTGGTGCCGTCGCTCTTGGTCGACGAGTCGGTCGCGGTCGACGGCGACGCCGTGCGGGCGTTCCTCGCGACGTGGGGTCGCGTCGCGGTGAAGCCGAACTCGGGCAACCGCGCCAGGGGCGTGGCCGCGGGGCTCACCGAGCTCGCCCTCGTGGCCGGCGCGCTCGAGCGGGCGCGCGAGCTCGACGCCGACGAGGAGGCGCTGATCGAGCCGCACCTCGACGGCACCAACCTGCGGATCGCGGTGATCGGTGGGCGCTTCGCGGCGGCCGCCGAGATCCGCCGGCCGAGCCTCGCCGGCGGCGATCCCCGGCCCGTGGCGCAGTGGGTGGCCGAGCTCAACGCCGATCCGCGACGCGGCACGTGGCGCGCGCCCAGCCTCGCGCCGCTCGATCAGATCGAGCTCGACGACGACGACGTGCTCGTGGCGCTCGCGGCCCACGGCCTCGGACCCGGGTCTCGGGTGCCTGCGGGCGCGAGCTTCGAGCTGCTCGGCGAGGAGGCCGAGACGATCGACGTCACCGACGACATCGACCCGAGCTGGGGAGAGACGGCCGTGCGCGCGTGCCTCGAGCTCGGCGTCGACGTCGGCGGGGTCGACTTCCGCGGCACGCGGGCGCAGTTCTCCCGGCCCGCACCGACGGCGTGGTCGCCGGGCGACCCCGCGCTGCTCGAGGTCAACGTCTCCCCCGCGCTGCACCTGCACGCGCTGCCGAGCGTCGGCGCCGCGCGCCCCGTGTTCGAGGCCTTCATCGCGTACTGCCTGCAGCTGCCGGGCGCGCCGCCGCCGTGCGCGGACGTGGTGGCGGGCCGCCCGTAGACCCGCGGCTACGGCCGGCGCCGGTGGGCGAACAGCGGGTTGTCGAGCGCGACGTAGCTGTACTCGGAGCTGCGATCCGCGATCCGCATGCGCAGCAGGGCCTTGCCGCGGACGCGCGGCGCGAAGAGGTGCGCGCGGTCGGCCTCGCATGCGGCGTGGAGCGTGGGCTCGGCGGTCCACGCGCCGAGGCAGCCCTCGATGACGGCGGCGACGCGCGCCCAGCCGCGGCCCTCGTCGTAGTCGAAGGTGTCGACGAGCACGCGCAGCACCCCGGCGAGGTGGGCGTGCACGACGGCGTGCACCCACTTGTCCGCGGCCTCGTCACCGTCGTCGGTGAGGATGAAGGACGCCGGATCGAGAGCGACGCGGTGGCCTGCCGCCCCGAGGCGGGCGCGGTGCAGGCGGATGCCGCCGAGGTCCCGCACGAGGAAGCCCGCGGGGCGGCCCCGAGCGACGCGCACGAGGGTGTTCTGCAGGTGGCCCTCGAGCGCGATGCCGTGGGCGGTCCACAGGCGCAGCATCGGCGGCACGAGCAGCGCGAGGTAGTCGGCGAACATCGCGTCGGCGCGCGTGGGGTCGTCGCCGGGGTAGCCGGCGACGAGGCGGCGCACGAAGGGGACCCCGTCCGCGTCGGGCTCGCCGAGGGCCGCGCACACGAGGCACGCAGCATCGAGCGCGGTCGCGTCGCGGACGATCACGCCGAGCTGACGGGCGTCATCGCCGGCGTCCGCGGGGTCGAGGCCCGCCGCCGCGACCTCACGCATCAGCGCGAGCGCCCCGGCGGCGCGTGGGTCCTCGCGCTGCACCTGCTCGACGAGCGCCGACACCACGGTGGCGTTCGCGACGCTCATCGGCGACACGGTCCGCTTGGCGCTCGTCGTCAGCACGTCGAGGGCGAGCTTGAGGTGCACGCCGTGTCCGTCGAGCGCCACGGTGCGGAGGGACGCCAGCGATCGTCCGACCTGCGGCGGCGCGTCGACGCGGCGCAGTGTGTTGCGCAGCGCCGGCGGGAGGCGTCGCCACTGCGCCGCGAGCACGGGCAGGCGCACGCTCGGACCGCGGGCATCGAAGCCGACCCGCGCGAGGGCATCGAGGTCGCCGAGCCGTCGGACCCGTCCAGCGTCGAGCTCCACGGTCACGATCTCGGCGCGGGCACACAGCTCGGGGGCGAGCCGGATGTTGTCGGCCCACCCGAGGCCGAGGCGCGTCTTCACCATCGGGTGCCACGGGTGTCCGAGCGTGATGAAGTGCTCGGCGTCCCACGAGCGCGGGTCGTCGTCACGGCGCGTCGGGCGGTGACGTGCGGCCAGCAGCGCGTGGGCGAGGTGGTCGCAGCCGTCCGCGAGCTCCTCGCCGACGCGGGCCGCCGTCGCGGCGTCGCAGCCGAGCGTGTCCGCGAGTCGGCGCCACACCGCGGCCGTGTCGTCGAGCCACGCCGCGCCGCCCTGGTCCAGCGCGGCGGCGTGCAGCCCGAGGGCGAAGCGGCGGCGCAGCGGCAGCCGGCCCAGCGTCGGGACCTCGAGGATGTCCGCGTCGATGCGGGACGCGACCAACTCTTCGCGCGCGGCGGCGAGGACGAGGCGGGCCGACAGCTCGCGGTTCGCCGCCCGCCACAGCGCCGCCGCGTCGATGTCACCGAGATCGCAGCGCGCCGCGAGGGCCACGAGGCCGCGGGCGCAGCGGCGTCCGGCGTCGGACGCGGGCAAGCGGATCAGCCCCCGGTGAGCTCGAAGCCGACGAGGCAGCGGACGTCCTTGACCTCGCCCTGCTTGAAGCGGGGGACGATCAGGGTGCGCTGACGGTTGTGGAAGGCCTGCTGCAGCGCGAGGATCTCGGTCTCGCCGAGCTTCGACGCGGGGCACATCGTGCCGCCCCACGAGTAGACCTCGAGCTTGTTGTTGCCGTGGCGCACCGAGATGCTGCCGTGCGAGCTGGCGAAGTCGTCGCTGCCGGTCGCGTTGATCGACACGCGCACGACTCGACCCTGCGTCCCGAGATCGTCGGCGCTCGCCACCGCGGGGGTGAGCGCCACCGCGGCGAGCAGCGTCGCCAGGACCCGGGGACCGAACCCGCGGGCGCGCGTGGAGGTCGACCGGGGGGCCGATTCGAACGACGGACGGTACGTGGAGCGGTCCAGCTGCGTGTTCACCAAGGACGAGCTTCGCACCCTTGCCCGGGCGTGTCGCGCGCGACCGCGGCTTTTTTGCGGGCCGACCGGCCAGGTTGCTAGCCTGGTGCGAACCATGCCGTACCTGGGTCCACTGTCGCTCCACGCGGGTCGTCGAGCGCTCGTCGTCGCGATGCTCGCGGTGGGCTGTGCCCACGGGACCACGCCGACCGCCGAACCCGTGTCCCAGGACGAACTCGCGGCCCTGCGCCGCGACAACGCCACGTTGCGGCGCCACGTCGCCGACCTCGAGGACCGCGTGGTGCGGCTCGAGAGCGGCACGGGCCACCTCGACTCGGACGCACGCGGCCTCCCGGTCGTGCGGCTGCAGCCCCCACGGGCCAAGTCCCCGCGGGGCATGCCCGAGGCGGACGTCGCCGTCGAGTCGGAGCCGAAGCACCGCGGCCGACCCGGGCGCACGCTCGGCGACCTGCCGAATTCCGCCGGCCCCACCGAGGGCTGGTCCGACGACGACGCCGGGCTCGCCGAGTCGGGCGGCAACGCGGGCAGCCCCGGTTCGTACCGGCTCGTCGGCGATCGACTCGTCCAGCTCACGAAGCAGAACGCGCCGACGCGGCCCGACCGACCGGCCCGCGACGCCGCTGGCAACGCGATCCTCACCGAGTACGAGACCGCGATGGCGCTGTACAAGGCCGGTGAGATCGCGGGCGCCGAGCGGGCCTTCGATCTGTTCGCCAAGGCCCACGCGCAGCACGACTACGCCGACAACGCGCTGTACTGGAAGGGCGAGGCGGCGTACGACCAGCAGCACTTCGACGACGCGCTGTCGGCCTTCACCGAGGTCGTCGAGCGCTACGGCGGTGGCAACAAGGCCCCCGACGCGCTGCTCAAGATCGGCCTGTGCTACGGCCGACTGGGCGACACTGCCAATGCGCGCGATGTCCTGACCGGGCTCGTGGACGCCTATCCCGACGCCCGCGCCGCCGATCTCGCGCGGGCGCGGCTCGCCGAACACGAGGGTTGATCCCGATGCCACGCACCGCACTTGCACTGCTCCCGATCTCCGTGGCCCTCGCGTTGGCGCTGGGTCCGGCCGCGGCGGACGCGGCCCCGGCCGACGATTCCGACGCGCCGTCGGACCCCTCGGGGAACTCGTACTCCCCACGCCCGGGGATCGACTCCGCCAATGCGCGCCGCGCTGCGGCGATCGACGCCGCGTTCGGGACCCCGCCGGCGACCTCACGGCCGGACCCGGAGACGAGCGACGATCCGGGCTACTCCTCGCGCCGCTCCGGCGGCACGCCCGATCAGACGTACGGCTCCACGGCGCGCTCGCTCGGAGCCACCGGCGAGGCGATCGAGGGCCTCGAGATCTACGACCGCCCGATCGACGAGGACGAGGCCGGCTACGCCGATCAGGTGCCCGACGTCCACGTCGTCCAGCGTGGCGACACCCTCTGGGACATCTCGAGCTACTACCTCCGCGACGCCCACGCGTGGCCGCGGCTGTGGTCGTGGAACGAGCACGTCACCAACGCGCACTGGATCTTCCCCGGCGATCGCATCCGACTGTACGACCCGCGCTTCGGCCCGGGCGGCGACGATGTCCCCGACTTCCGCTACTCGAAGACCCGCGTGCCCGACGGCTCGGGCTTCGAGACGCTGCTGCTCAACCAGTTCGCGTTCGTCGACGTTGCCGAGTTCGACACCTCGATGAAGATCGTCGGCGGTGGCGAGGCCAACGTCATGATGGCGACGCTGGACACGGTTTACATGAAGTACGACCGCGTGCGGCCGCCGGTGCCTGGCGAGCGGCTGGTGGTCTACGCGCCGCAGGAGAAGGTCTACGAGGTCCGCACCGCGAAGGACGGATCGGTCAAGGAGACCAAGAACGTCATCGGGTACATCGTGCAGATCATGGGCGAGGTCGAGGTCGAGTCGATCGCACGCAAGACCGCCGAGGGGACCATCGCGACGGCGCACAACCCGATCGAGCGCGGCTATCGGGTCGGGCCGCTGCGCCGGCAGTTCCGCCGCATCGACGAGGTGCCCGCCGAGCAGTCGGCCGCGGGGGTCGTGGTGGCGACGCTCAACGACACCAGCCCGTTCCCCCTGAAGGGCGCCCGCGCGCGCAAGAGCCTGCTCGGCGACTACGTGATGGTGGGCGAGACCCAGTTCATGGTCGTGAACATCGGCAGCGCGGCCGGGCTGCAGGTCGGCAACGTGCTCGAGGTCGTGCGCAAGGGCGACGAGTTCACGAAGAAGCGCGTGTTCCACATCCCCTACGAGGATGGCTGGCCGCGGCGCGTGATCGGGGCCGCGGTCGTGCTGCAGACGCAGAACGGCACCGCGCTGCTGGCCACCACGTACTCGCGCCGCGAGATCGAGCGGGGCGACCACGTCGAGCTCCGGGGACCGGAGCTGCTGCGATCCGAGCGCTCCGAGGCCGATGCGCTGCGCCACGGGACCGACGGCCGCCCGACGCAGACCGGTGGCACCGGGACCGGGCGCGTGCAGGTCGGGGGCGGGACCACGACCGGCGGCGCGACCACCGGGGGGACGACGGCCGCAGGGACGACGGCCGCGGGGACGACGGCCACCGGGACGACGGCGCCGGCCGCCGACGAGAATCTCGACTGGCTGTACTACGGGTCGAACGACTAAAGTCGTAGTCGCGGCGCTGCAACGCACCGCGCGAAGCGTCGACCGGCGGCGCGGTGGTGCTGGTCCGCACGATCGACGTCCGCGATCTCGGGGCCCCGCGCCCACGCGCGCTGACCCTGTGGGGGCACGCGCCGCCGCGACCCCGCCTCGCGATCGTCGGTGCCCGCGCGGCGCTGCACCGGCTCGGCGATCTGGCCACGAGCGCCATGCCGATCGTCGCGGCCCAAAGGCGATCGATCCTCTCGGGCGGAGCGCTCGGCATCGACGCCGCGGTGCACCGGGCTGCGCTCGCGGCCGGTGTGCCGCAGCTCGCCGTGCTGCCCTGCGGTCCGGACCGGCCGTATCCGCCGGCCCACGCCGAGCTGTTCGCGGCGATCGCCGCGGCGCCGACGAGCGGCGTGCTGTTCGCCCAGCCCGAGGGGACGCGTCCGCACCGGGCGATGTTCGTCAGCCGCAACGCGCTGACGGTCGCGCTGGCCGACGCGTGCCTCGTGCTGCAGGCCGACGCGCGCTCGGGCAGCGAGGTGACCGGCCGGCTCGCGCTGCGGCGCCGGCAACCGGTCGCGGTGGTGATGGGCACGCCCGGCTGTGACGCGCTCGTGGGCCTCGGCGCGCGGGGACTGCCAGCCGCCCCCGCGGCCTTCGCCGAGGCGTTCGCGGCGTGGCTGCGGGGCGAGGTGATCGCTGCGGTGTGGCCGGAGGGGCTCCAGCCGCTGCGCGACGCGATCACAGCCCACGGCCGCGGCGGCGCGACGCTCGATCAGCTCGGCGGACCGCGGGCCGCGTGGGCGTTGTTCGAAGCGGCGGCACTCGGCCTGGTGGTCGAGTGCGCGCCGGGTCGATGGGGCCTGGTCGCCTGACGCCTACGCCTCGCCGAGCTCCGTGAGGAACTCGCCGACCTCGGCGGAGTCGGGGGCCTCGTGCTTGGCCTTGCGCGCCCACAGGACGGCGCGCTGACGATCGCCGCGGCGGTGGGCGATCTTCGCCTGGCGCAGGAACGCGGACGTCCGCGAGATCGGGCACGGCCCGTCGATCAAGGTGATCGTCCGCAGCACCCGGACGGCGAGGTCCCACTGCTCGAGGGCCTCGGCGAGATCCGCCAGCTCCGAGGCGATGTCGCCGCTGTTCTTGTCGTGGCCGAACGCGGCCTGCAGCTCGGCGAGCTGCTCGTCGTGTGCGCCGCGGGCCCCGGCGACGCGGGCGCGCCGGTGGTGCAGCGCTGCGAGCTCGGGCGGCTTGCGGTTCTTGCCGTCGCCGTACGCGGTCTCGAGCACGCCTGCGGCGGCGTCGACCTCGTCGAGCGCGAGGTACGTGTCCGACAGCAGCAACGCTGCGCCGAGGTCGTCGGGTCGCGCCTCGAGCAGCGCCTGGATGAGGGGCAGCGCCGCCTCCGTGTCTCCCTGCGCCACGAACAGCTCCGAGGCGCGACGTCGCAGCGCGGCGCGGGCCTCGGCGTCCTCGGTCTCGTCGGCCTCGGCGGCGAGCAGCCGCGCGAGCTCGCGCTCGGCCCCGATCTGCTCGTAGACCTCGCGAAGCGCGTCGCGGATCTCGACGTTGCCGGGCTGCTTGCGTCGGGCGTGCTCGAGCCCGGCCTTGGCGTCCTCGGGCCGGCCGAGCTGGCGGCACGCGTCGGCGAGCCGCATCGCGGCGTGGGTCTGCGCGTCGCCCTGCTCGATGGCGACCAGGCGACCGCAGGACTTCACCACCGCGTCCCAGCGCTCGTCGAGCGTGTCGAGCTCGACCAGCAGCTGCAACGCGGCGCTGTCCTTGCGATCGCGCTCGATCCACTCGCCGAGCGCCGCGCGGGCCTCGTCGCGGCGGTCCTGCAGCGTGAGCACCTCGACGAGGCGCAGCGTCGCGGCGCGCTCGATGTCGGCGTTGCCCGCCTCCCGCGCGGCGTCGCGCTGCCGGTGGAGCCCGGCGACGAGGGCGGGGGCGACCTCGGCGGCGTCGAGCACCAAGGCGCCCTCGAGATCGGCGATCGCCGCGTCGTGCAGCCCCGCGTCCATCCGCAGCTGCGCGCGCGCGGTGAGGAGCATCAGGCGGTCGCGATCGTCGAGCTCGGCGTCGAGCAGCGCGCCGAGCACCCCGATCGCGCGATCGATCTGACCGTTGGCCGCCAGCGCGCTCGCTAGCTCGAGCCCGAGCTCTGCATCCGTCGGCGCGGCGCGGTGGGCCTGCTCGAGCAGGGCGCACGCGGCCTCCGGATCGGAGAGGAGCTCGCGGTGGAGGGCCGAAGCCTGGCGCAGGATCGCGACGCGTGCGGCCGGGTCGGCCTCACCCGCGGCGGCCGTCGCGAGCAGCTCGGCGATGCCGCGGTAGTCGCCGCGGGCGGCATAGGCCTGCTCGAGGCGGACGCGCGTGGCGGTGTCGCCGGGGCTGCGGCGGTAGGCCTGGACGAGCACCCGCAGCTCGGCCTCCTGGTCGCCGCGCGCGGCGTGGCCCTCGGCGAGCTCGCGGGCGAGGGCGGCCGCGACCTCGACGGGCTCGAGGTCGACGAGCCGCTCGATGATGTCGGCGCGGGCGTCGAAGTCGTCGGCCGGGATCCAGTCCCGGGCCGCGTACAGCAGCTCGCGGTGACCGGGGGCCCGCAGGAGCGCGTTGGTGACGATGTCGACCGCGTCGTCGGGGGCGCGCGCGTGGAGGCGCCGCGCGAGGACCAGCGCCGCCGCGGCGACCTCGTCCGCCACACCCCGCGCCTCGGCGGCCAGCAGCTGCTCGCGCAGCAGCGAGAGCACCTCGTCGCCGCGACCGCTGCGCTCGAGGATGTCCATCAGCAGCGAGCGCGCGCCAGCGTGCTCGGGATCCTCGCGCAGGATGTCCTGCAGCACCGCGCTGGCCCGCGGGTCGCCGGCGTCGAGCAGCGCGGCGACGAGCTCCATGCGCATCGCGTTGCGCTCGCCTGCGTCGGCGAGTGAGTCGAGCGTCTCGTCGACCAGGCGGTGGAGGCGATCGGTGTCCCCCGCTTGGCGGTAGAGCTTGGCCAGCGGCTCCCAGGCGCCGCGCAGCGCCGGGTCGCGCTCCAACAGCGCCTCGAAGACGCGCACGGTGGTGGCGTCGTCGCCGGCCTCGACCGCGATGCGCTGCGCGAGCGGCAGCAGCTCCGCCGCGGGCATGCTCGCCGACGCCTCGATCAACCACTGCGCGGCGCCGGGCCACTCACGGCGATCGGCGTGGCCGTTGGCCAGGCCGACGAGCGCCCAGCTGACCTGCGCCGAGCCGTCGAGCATCGTGCCGCCGAGCTCGACGGCCCGCATCATGAGCGCGGTGGCGCGGTCGGTCTCGCCCCGCGACGAGGCCAGCTCGGCCGCCTCGCGGACGTCGGCCAGCGTGGCCTCCGGCAGCAACGCGCGGCGCTCGAGCGCGGTGAGCAGCGCCGCCTCGTCGTTGGACTTGCGTGCGGTCTGCTCGAACAGTGCGAGGAGATCGGCGCGCGGCAGCCCGCGCTCCGGATCCGTCGCGCGCAGCAGGATCCGCGTCGCCCGCTCGGGGCGCGCATCGACGCCGAGCGCGTCGTGCAGCGCGGCGAGCCCGGCGTCCTGGGCGTCGGGATCCGCGAGCTGGACCTCGGCCATGCGATACAGCGCGTCGGCGCGGGTCTCGGCCGCGTCCTCGCCCAGCGCGGCGAGCCGCGCGAGGATCCGCATCTGCTCCTCCGTGTCGCCGCGCGCCGCGGCCACCCGCGCCAGCGCCCGCCACACGTCGACCTCGCGGACGCCGGTGGCCTCGGCCTGCGCGAGCAGGATCGCGGCGCGCTCGATGTCGGCCTGGTCCTTCTCGAGCACCTCGGCGAGGCGCAGGAGCAGCTCGCAGCGCACGTGCACGTCGGAGGTGCGGCGGGCCTTCTCGAGCTGCTGCTCGAGCTCCTCGCCGTAGCGGTGGATCTGACCCTCGGCCGTTGCGATCTCGCGGGCGAGCGCGTGCACCGGCGGACTCCCGGGATCGGCGGCGACGGCCGCGAGCACCTGCTCGAGCGCGCGGGCCCCCTGGCCGGCCTTCGCGTGCAGTCGCGCGAGCTCGGCGAGGACCTCGGCGCGGCGGCGACGGTTGTCGACGTGGTGCAGCCGCGCCTCGAGCACGCGGCGCAGGAGCTCGTCGTCGCCGCGCTCGGCGAGGAGCTTCTGCAGGCCGGGCGCCTGGCTGTCGTCCTGCGCGAGGGCCTCGAGCGCCGACTCGATGAGCTCCTGGGCCTGCGTGGTCTGGCCGCGCTCGTTGGCGATCGACGCCAGCTCGACGAGCACCTGCGCCGCGCCGATCGCCGGCGCGCCCGGTTCGTTGGCGTCGCTGCGACGCGCCACGATCAGCAGGGCGCGGTACGAACGCTCGGCACGCTCGAGCTGACCGTTCTCGCGGGCGGTCTGCGCGAGCATCTGCATGATCGCCGGGTTGCCCGCATCCATGCCCGCGGCGAGCTCGAGGTGATCGAGCGCCGCGCCGCTGTCGCCCTGGGCGTGGAGCACCCGGGCGAGCATGAGGTGGGCCGTCGCGCGCTCGCTCGAGCGGCGGCGGCCGTAGTCCGCGATGACCTCGCCGAGCACCGTCGCGGCCTCGTCGAGTCGACCCGCGACGCGCAGCCCGTCGCCGAGCCGCGCGCGCAGACCCCGGTCGGCCTCGCCCAGCGCGATGGCCCGCTCGAGCACCGGCACCGCCTTGTCGGGCGCGCCGAGGCGGTCGCCGTAGATCTCGGCGGCCTCGCGCGCGTAGGCGAAGACCGCCGCCGGGTCGCCGGCGACCTCGGCCGCGGTGACCAGCGCGCGCGCCAGCGGTTCCCACTGCTCGCGGGTCCGGTACAGGCGCAACAGCAGCTTGCGGACCTCGCCGTTCTTCGGCGACTCCTCGAACGCGGCCTCGAGCGTGGCGATCGCCTCGAGCTCGTGGTCGGCCTGGAGCTGGGCCCGCGCCAGCCGCAGGAGCACGGGCACGCGCGCGCCCGTTTCGGTCGTGGTCAGTCGCTGCTGCAGCCACGTCGCCGCCGCGATCGGCTCGTTGCGCGCGAGGTGCAGGCGCGCCAGCGTGTCGAGGGCGTCGTTGTCCGGCACCAGCTCGACCTGGTGGGTGAGCGCCGCGATCGCGCGATCGGTGTCGGTGAGGCGATCGGCCGCGATGCCGGCGGCCATCGCCCACAGCTCGGCGGCGCGGGCCCGCGCCGCGGCGTCGCCCGTCGCCAGCGCCGTGGCCTGCTGCTCGACGATGTCGCAGAGCTGACCGTGGCGCCCCTTGTCCTCGAGGATGGCGCTCAACGCCGTGACGGACGGGCCGTGTCCCGGCTGCTCGGCGAGGTTGCGCTGCAGCGCCTCGACGCGGCCGCCTCGGCGCTCGAGCTCGCCGACGAGGCGCGAGACCTCGAGGCGCAGCGCGAGCCGGCGCGCGGTGTCGGACTCGAGCTCGAGCTCGCGCGTGCGCAGGTGGACGAGCTCGAGGATCCGGCCCTCGCGCTCGCACAGCGCGGCGATCTCGGTGACGAGCCCGACGTCGTCGGGGCGCTCGGCGAGGATCTCGCGGAGCTTGTCGATCGCGAGCGCCGTCTGGCCGAGCTCCGCGGCGATCCTCGCGGCGCGCAGGCGCAGCTCGAGGACGTCGGCGCGGGGCAGGGGCAGCGCCGCCGTGCGCAGCAGCGCGTCCATCGAGGTCCGTGCGCCGGGGCCGGTCGTACCGGCGTCCTCGAGGATGCGCTCGAGGGCCCAGCGCACCGCGTCCGCGGCCGCCTCCGAGCCGGGGCCGGTGTGCAGCAGGTGCGCCGCCTTGCCGTGCAGCGCCGCGACCAGCTCGCGCGCGCGCGCCGTGCCGACCCCATCGGCGCAGGCGAGCTCGGCCGCGGCGCGCAGGTGCTCGATCGTCCCGCTGCTCGCGCGGTCGAGCGCGACGAGGGTCTCGACGACGCCGGGATCGTTGGTGCCGCGCTGGAGCTCGGCGAGCAGGGTCAGGGCGCCGACGTGATCGGGCGCGCGGGCGACCGCACGTGCTGCCGCTGCCGCTGCCGCCGCGTCGTCGGAGCACTCGTCGCGGTACCAGCGTGCGCACAGGAGATCGAGATCCCGCGCGAGCTGCAGATCGCCGGCGGGCGCGGTGACGAGCGCGGCCTCGAACGCGGCGACGAACTCGGCCCACTCGTCGAGTGCCGACACGGCGTCGCGCAGCGAGGCGATGGCCTCCTCGTCGATCGACTCGCGGCGGTGACAGATCGCGACGGCCCCCGCGGCGGCGTCGGGCCACCGGCCCGCCATCGCGGCGGCGCGGACCACCGCGCGCTGCACATCGATCGCCCCAGGCTCGTGGGCGGCCGCGGCTGCGTACGCGGAGGCGGCCCCGACGGGGTCGCGCAGCTGGTGCTCGCGGATGCGGCCCTCGGCGAGGTGGAGGTGCGCGGCGCGGGCCGGGTGCGCCGCGACGGCTGTCGCCGTGCGATACGCGTCGGCGACCACATCCCACTGCTCCGTCGCGGCACCGAGCCGCATCAGCTCGTGCTCGAGCCCGGTGTCCGTGGGATCCAGCGTGAACGCGTGGGCGATGGCCTCGAGCGCGGGCTGCGGCTCGCCGGCCGACAGCTCGTGCAGGCTCGCGGCCTCGCGCAGCACCGCGATGGCCTCGCGCGGATCGGTGGTGCGGCGGATCCGCGCGTCGACCAGGCGCAATAGGCCCTGCCAGTCGGCGGTGCGCCGCATCGCGGTCGCGAGGGCTTCGCCCGCGACGCGCCCCGCGTCGGCATCTTCGATGAGCGTGCGCAGGCCGGCTTGGGCCGCGCGCGCGGCGGGATCGATCGCGAGCGCATCGGCGTAGGCCGTGGCCGCGCCCTTCGGGTCGCCGAGGGCGGTGCGCCGGACGTCGCCGAGCCGTACGAGCAGCAGGCACGCACGATCGCGGATCGACACCGCGGTGGACTCGGCCAGCTCGCCGCGCTCCCCGGCACGCGCGACGCGGAGCAGCAGGCCGTCGAGGGCATCGACGGTCTCGGGCTCGTCGCCGAACTCGCGGCGGATCGTCGTCCACGTGGCGAGGGCGCCCTCGACGTCGCCGAGCCGGTCGGCGAGCAGCTGGGCGCGGCGCACGAGGTCGGCGCGGCGCTGCTGCGCCAGGCCGGTGGCCGCGGCCCGCTGCTCGAGCGTCGCGGCGAGGGCGGCGTCACGGCCCGAGCGCTCGAGCACGGCGATCGTCGCGTCCAGGGCGTCCCGATCCGCCGGATCATCGGCGAGGCGGCGGGCGTAGGCCGCGAGCGCGCGATCCGGATCGCCGAGCGCGTCGGCGAGGCGGCCGGCCTCGCCGAGCACCGCGCGGCGCAGCGACGCGGAGTGCTCGAGGTCGGCGAGGCGCTCGAGGACGGGGAGGCGCTCGGCGTCGCGGCCGGCGCGGGCGAGCAGCTCGGCCAGCTGGTGGGCCGCGGAGAGGGCGAGGGATCGATCGGCCTCGCCCTCGCTGACGACGGCCGCGAGCAGCTCGGCGGCGCGCGCCGGATCGTCCTCGCGCTGGGCGAACACCTGCGCGGCCTCGTAGCGCAGCGCCATGCGCTGGGCGCCCTCGGCGTGCTCGGCACCCGCGACGAGGGCGTCGGCGAAGGCGCCGTGCAGCCCGGCCCGATCCGCGAGCTGGCGGAGCTGCTTGCGGGCGTCGATGTCCCCGGGCTCGAGCTGCAGCAGCGTCGCGTAGTGCTCCATCGCCTCCGCGCTGCGGCCGGCGATGGCGAGGCGCGCTCCGACCTCGCGGTGCAGCGCGAGTCGCTCGGGCCCCTCGGCGAAGCCGAGCGCGCTCAGGATCGCCGCGACGACGGCGTCGGGGCGCTCGAGGGCGTCATAGCTGATGCGCAGCAGCGACAGCGCGCCGAGGCGCACGCCCACCGGCGCGGAGCCCAGCGCGAGGATGCGCTCGAGCTGTCGGCAGCCCTCGGCGTGCCCCGGGGACTCGTCGACCAGCGCGCGCAGCTCGTCGAGCGCGGGGCCGGGCGCGTCGAGGTGATCGATGAACGTCGTCGCGATCCGGATCCGCGTCGCGCGGGCCTCGGCGGTCGGCAGGTCGAGCACGCGGCCCTGCCACATCTCGATCAGGTCCTCCCACCGGCGCTGGCGCTCGAGCAGGCGCTCGATGCCCGCGACGAGACCGGCGTTGCTCGGGTCGAGCTCGAGCTGCAGCTGCATGTAGTCGACCGCGCGTCCGGGGGCGCCGGCGAAGTCCTTCGCGATGTGTGCGGCCTCGTCGAGCAGCTGCTTGCGCCGCCCGGCGTCGCTGGTGTGCGACAGCGCGTGGTCGTACACGTCGAGCAGCGCGTCCCAGCGCTCGGCGACGGTGAGCACGACGACGTAGCGCTCGAACGCCCACTGCGCCTCGGCATCGAGCTCGATGATCCGCGCGAGCAACGAGCTCATGGTGTCGGGGTCGTCGCCGAACCACTCCTCGTGGAATCGCGCGGCACGCCGCGCGAGCTCCTGACGCACCGGGCGCGAGAGGTGCCCCTCGAGCACCTCGCGGTAGACCGCGGCGAGATCGTCGGGGCGCTGCAGTGCGTCCGCGAGCTCCTCCGCCTGCGTCCACGTCTCCGGCTTCTCGGGCGCGGCGCGGCACGCCGCCAACACCCCGGCGAACGACTCCTCGCGACGTCCCTGATCCCCTGCGCGTCCCGCCCCGCTCGCCATCTGTGCTCCTTGCCGTGTGACCGCCGACAACGGGCGGGCCACGGGGACGGCACTATACCAACAGGGCGCTTGCGCCGCGGCCCCTCGACGCGCATGCACGTCGAGGCGGCGGCCCGTCGCTCCGCGCTCGGAGGGACGCGGCGGCTAGCGGGCGGGGCTGGGGGCGGCCGCCAACAGGCCCGCGGTGTACGCGAGCATCTCGGGCGTATCGACGTCCTGCCAAAACCCGTCACCGATGTCGAGCGTCGCCATCTTGCCCAGGGCGGCCAATCGTGCGACGCCCTGGGACAGCGAGGCGTCGCCGCGGCCGGCGAACTCGGCGTCGAGGGCGTCGAGCAGGCCGGTCGTGCAGACGAACACGCCGATGTCGATGCAGTCGTAGTCGGTGAGCTGCTTGCCGATGTCCCGCAGGCGGTCGCCGTCGGTGCGGACCTTGGTCGCGTCGGGCAGATCGAAGATCTCGGTCACGCGGCGATCGACCAACAGCGTCGCGCCGCCGGGCTCGGGCGTGTGCGCCCGGGCGAGGGCCATCACCTCGTCGCCGATGACATGGTCGGCCATCGCCACCACGAACTCGGCGCCGAGCCGGGGCCGCGCCGACAGCAGCGATACGCCGTTGGCCAGGTCGAAGCGCGGGTTGTCGACGAACACGACCGGGGCCCCGAGGTCGGGCCCGGCCGCGATCGCGCGGCGCAGCTCGTCGCCGCGGTAGCCGACGACCACGACGAGCTCCTCGCAGCCCGCCTGGACGAGGCCCCGCAGGGCGCGGAAGATCATCGGCTGCCCGGCGACCTCGACCAGCGGCTTGATCGGCTCGTCGTCGCTGCCGCGCAACCGCGAGCCGAAGCCCGCCGCGAGGACGACCCCGCGGCGGATGTCACCATGGGCACCCTTCGTCGCCACTAGAACTCCGCGAAGTTCTCGGACAGATGCGTGATGGGCTCTTCACCGGCGAGCACGCGCAGCGTGTTCTTGAGGCGGAAGTGCTGGATGAAGAGGTCGTGCTCGGCCACGTGGCCGCCCGCGACGTGCGGGCTCTTGAAGAAGAACGACAGCCACTCCTGCACGCCCGAGCGACCGGCGCGCTTCGACAGGTCGAGCAGCAGCGCGAGGTCGAGGACCAGCGGCGCGGCGAGGATCGAGTCGCGGCACAGGAAATCGACCTTGATCTGCATCGGGTACCCGAGCCAACCGAAGATGTCGATGTTGTCCCAACCCTCCTTCGCGTCGCCGCGCGGCGGGTAATAGTTGATGCGGACCTTGTGGTAGAGGTCCTTGTAGAGGTCCGGGTAGAGGTGCGGCTCGAGGATGCTGTCGAGCACGCCGGACTTGGTGACCTCCTTGGCGCGGAAACTGTCCGGGTCGTCGAGGATCTCGCCGTCGCGGTTGCCGAGGATGTTGGTCGAGAACCACCCGGCGATGCCGAGCATGCGCGCCTTGAAGCCCGGCGCGAGCATGGTCTTCATCAGCGTCTGGCCGGTCTTGAAGTCCTTGCCGCACAGCGGCACGCCGTGCTCGAGGGCGAGGCGCTCGAAGGCCGGGAAGTCCGCCGACAGGTTCGGCGCGCCGTTGGCGTACGGGATGCCCTCCTTGATCGCGGCGTAGGCGTAGAGCTGCGACGGCGAGATGCCCGGATCGTTGGCGAGCATGCCGGCCTCGAAGGCCTCGATGCTCTGGTGGCAGGCCGCCGGCGTCAGGTGGATCTCGGTCGATCCGCACCACACCATGACGGCCCGCGACGCGCCCTCGCGGACGATCGAGTCGCGGATGTCCTGGCGCAGGCCCTCGGCGAGCTCCTTCTTGTTCTTGGCCTTCTTGACGTTGGGGCCGTCGAGGCGCTTGACGTACTCGCGGTCGAAGGCGGCCGGCATCGGCTTGATGCCGTGCAGGAAGTCGGCGAGCGGGTCGAGGTGGTCGCGGCTCAGGACCTCGGCGCGGCGGGCGGCCTCGAAGGCGTCGTCGGCGATGGGGTCCCAGCCGGCGAAGCCGAGATCGGAGAGCGGGGCGAGGTCGAGCAGCTCGCGGATCAGGGGCTGGCGGTTGTCCGAGCGACGACCGAGGCGGATGGTCTGCAGCTGCGTGATCGAGCCGAACGGCTTGGCCAGGCCGCGCCGGACCGACTCGACGCCGGCGATGAAGGTGGTCGCGACGGCGCCCATGCCGGGCGTGAGCACCAACAACTTGCCTTCGTGCGGGCTTGGTTTGCGAACGTCGATCATGTCTGCCTCGGGTGGAATCCGTGGCCTGCCACCCGACAGGGGTCCAGGGCAGCCACGGTCCTGTTAGTCGCGGCAGACTCGCTTTGGTCGCAAGCGGTGTCAACCAGGGTGCAATTGGTCGATGCGGGCCCGATTCCCCCGTCGAAGCCGCCCAAACGGGGGCTCCAGGCCGGGCGCTCGGCCTGGGCGCGGGCCGCGGGCGCACCGGGCGGGCTCACGTGCGCACAGTGCCTCGGGTCACATCGGTCACGAACGTCGTGACGGCGTCGGCCAGCTCGTCGAGCACCGCGTCGCCGGTTCGCCCGGAGCGCTTCAACACCGCGAAGCCGTGGTCGGCGTGCTCGATGACGTGGAGGCGCGCCGCCGGTGGCAGCACCGTGCGCAGCAGCTCGATCGCGCCGAGCTCGTCGCGGGTCCCGTGGACGAACAGCGACGGGAGCGTCAACCGAGGCAGGTGCGCGGCGCGCTCGGTCGACACCGCGCCGCGCGGGTGCAGCGGGAACCCGAGCAGGATCACGCCGCGGACCCCGGGCAGCTCGGAGTCGGCCGCGAGCCAGGTCGCCATCCGCCCGCCCATCGACTTGCCCGCGATGAACAGCGGCAGCGTCGGCCACGCGGCGCGGACGTGCTCGACGACGGCGCCGATCGTCGCGACGAGCACCGGCTTGGGATCGATGCGGCGGCGCGCGGCCTCGGTGTACGGGAACTGGTGGCGCACGCAGGTGAGCCCGCGTGCGGCGAGGCGCGCCGCCACCTCGCGCATGAACACGTGGTGCATGTCGGCCCCCGCGCCGTGGGCGAGCGTGACGACGGCGGTGGGCGCCGCGGCCGCGTCGATGGCGAGGGAGACGTCGCCGGTGGGCGTCGACACGGTCTGCGTGATCATCGGGCCTCCAGCTTGGCGAGCAACTTGGCGAGCACGGCCTGCAGGTCGGGGCGCAGCGCGAGGATCTCGTGCATGGGATCGCCGACGCTGGCCAGCCGCGCCGGGACGGTCGCGAGGTTGAACTCGTGCTGGTCGAGTCCCTCGTGCAGCTCGTCCCAGCGCAGCGGCGTGGACACGGGTGCGCGCGGCAGCGGCAGCGGCCGCAGCGACAGCGGGCCCACGAGCAGCCGCCCGTGGCCGTTCTGTCCGAAGTCGACGTAGACCCGCCCGCGCCGCGACGGGATGTGGCGCTCCACCGTCGCGATGTCCGGCATCTGCGTGCTGATGACCTGGGCGAGGATCTCACCGAGCTGACGGCACTGATCGAAGGTGCACTGCCGCCCCATCGGCATGAGCACGTGCAGGCCGGTCGAGCCGCTGGTCTTGAGGAACGCGGGCAGGCCGATCTCGTCGCACAGCTCGCGGATCCGGAACGCGATGCGGACCACGTCGGGGAAGGGCGCCCCCTTGGGGTCGAGATCGAGGATGCACCAGTCGGGGTGCTGCAGATCGGCCAGCCGGCTGCCCCAGACGTGCAGCGGGATGGTCGCGAGATTGGCGACGTACGCGATCGAGTCGACGTCGTCGCACACGAAGTACTCGATCTCGCGCTCGGCGTGCTCGCTCCACATGGTCTTGGTGCGGATCCACGGCGGCACGTACGGCGGGGCGTTCTTCTGGAAGAACGACTTGCCGGCGATGCCGTCGGGGTAGCGCGTGAGCACCAGCGGCCGATCGCGCAGGTAGTGCAGCAGCCACGGCGAGACCTCGCGGTAGAAGCCGACCAGGTCGCGCTTGCGGTAGCCGTCGTCGGGCCAGAAGGGCTTGTCGGGGTTGCTAATGACGACGTTGCGCGCGATCGGATCGGCGCCGGGCGCCGGCGGATCGTCGAGTTCGTCGTCGTCGGCCGCGGCCTCGGCCGGCGGCGCCGCGGCGGTCCAGCCAGCGTGCACCTGGGCCGCGAGCGTGCAGTCGGCCGGCGTCTTGTCGTCGCGCACGCGCATGAACACCGGATGGCGGAGCATGCCGTCGTCGGTGACGTGCTTGAAGCGGACCTCGACGACGAGCGACGGCTCGACCCAGACGATGCCCGGGCCGCGCTCGGTCTCGGCGACCACCGGCGGGGTCGCGCGCGGGCCGAGGCGATCGAGCCGGCCGCGGAGCTCGCGGAGCCGCTCGTCGGTGAACCCGGTGCCGACGCGCCCGACGTAGACCAGGCCGTCGGGCCCCATCGCCGCGAGCTGGAGCGCGCCCAGGTGCGGGCGCGTGCCCTCGGGCAGCGTGTACCCGACGACGGCGAGATCGGCGGTGTGCTCGACGCGGATCTTCAGCCACGCCGCCGACCGCCCCGCGACGTACGGGCTGTCGGCGCGCTTGGCCATCACGCCCTCGAGCCCGAGCGCCTCGATCTGCCGCCACAGCGCGAGGCCGTCGGTCTCGACGTGATCGGCGTAGCGCACCGCGCCCGCCGATGGCAGCACCGCGAGGAGTAGGCGCTTGCGCTCCGCCAGCGGCAGTCCGCGCAGGTCGAAGTCCTCGAAGCCGAGCAGATCGAACGCGTAGAGCACGACCGGGTGATCACGCATCGCGGTCTCGACGTCGCGCGCGCGCAGCAGCAGCGCCCGCTTCTGCAGGCGCGAGAAGTTGGGCCGCGCGTCGTCGTCGAGCACGACCACCTCGCCGTCGAGCACGAGCCCGGCGTAGGGCAGGGCCGACAACGTGCGCGTGATCTCGGGGAACGCGGTGGTCGCATCGATGCCGCTGCGGTAGCGCAGCGCGCCGCGGTGTGCGGCGGCGCTGGCGATGACGCGGTAGCCGTCGTACTTCAGCTCGAAGATCCACCCCGGGCGCGAGAACGGCGTCGGCTCGGTCTGTGCCAGCATCGGCGTCACGGCGGCCGGGTCGACCGTGCGCCGCGGCACGCCGAGCTCGAAGAGGCGCGCCCGGACGCCCGCGGCGCGATCGAAGCCCGCGACCACCTGCTCGATCGTGAGGCCGGAGAGCACGGACGTCTCGTCGGGCGTTGGCATGCCCGCGAGCACGGAGCCGCCATCGGGCTTCTTGATGAGCAACCACTGCTTGCCGTCGGGCTCGGCGGTGCGCACCAGCGTCCAGACCCCGCGCAGCTTGTGGCCGTGGAGCTCGAAGAGCAGCTTGCCGTCGCGGTAGCCCTCGTCCATCGGGATGTGGGCGACGTACACGCCGCGGTCCCAGACGATCATCGGACCGGCGCCGTAGTTGCCGTCGGGGATGATGCCCTCGAAGTCGACGTACTCGATGGGGTGGTCCTCGGTCTCGACGGCCATGCGGCGATCGGCCGGATCGAGCGAGACGCCGCGCGGCACCGCCCACGAGCGGAGCACACCGCCGATCTCGAGCCGAAGGTCCCAGTGCAGCCGACGCGCGGCGTGCTTCTGGATCACGAAGAGTCGCCCGCTGCCCTCGCGCAGAGCGCCCGGCGCGCTGCCGAAAGGCTCGGCGGTCCGGTCGGCCGAGCGCTTCGCCCGGTAGGTGTCGAGGCCGCCGGTGCCCGCGCTGGTGTCGGCGCGAGCGCCTCGCCGCGCGCCGCGGCGGTGTCGAGAGTTGCGCGAAGGTGGCACGCCGGTCTCCCTGCGACAGCCGGCCCACGATACCATCGCGGCCATGGCGTTTGTGCGTGCGATCTCGTCGGGCACCATCGCGTTCGGCCTGGTGTCGATCCCGGTCAAGCTGTTCCCCTCGGTGTCGCCGTCGGACGGGATCCAATTCAACAACCTGCACCGCGAGTGCGGCACGCGGCTCAAGTACCAGTTCCACTGCCCCAAGCACGACGTGCTCGTCCGCCGCGACGAGATGATCAAGGGCTACGAGTTCGCCAAGGGCCAGTTCGTCACCTTCACCGAAGAGGAGCTCGACGCGGTGTGGGAGCAGGCCACCGGGGCGATCGACATCGTCGAGTTCGTGCCGGTCGGTGAGGTCGATCCGATCTACTACGAGAAGGCCTACTACATGGCGCCCGAGGAGGGGGCCGCGCGGGCCTACCAGCTCCTCGCGGCCGCGCTGCGCACGACGGGGCTGTGCGCCCTGGCCAAGTACGCGGCGCGCGGCAAGCAGTACCTGGTCCTCATCCGCGCGGTGAAGCTCGGCCTCGTCATGCAGCAGCTGCACTACCCCGCGGAGGTGCGGCCGATGACCGAGGTCGGCATCGAGGCCACCGACGTCCGCGACGGCGAGCTCGAGCTGGCGATCAAGCTCATCGAGCAGAGCCGCACCCGGACGTTCCGCCCCGAGCAGTACTCCGACGAGGTGCGCGCGCGCATCGAGGCGCTGATCCAGCGCAAGGTCGAGGGCGAGGACATCACGCGCACGCCGATGGCGAGCCCGAAGGCGCAGGTGATCGATCTCATGGCGGCGCTCAAGCAGAGCCTGGGAGGCGCGGCCGCGCAGCCGGCCGCCGACGGCACGACGGCCGACGTCCCCGCGGACGGCACGCCGAACGAGGGCACCGCGGCGGGCGGCTAGCCGGCGTCGCGGCCGCCCTGCTACTGTGCCGCCACCATGGAGCCGACCGACCTCGAGCTGCTGGCGTCCTGGCGCGACGGCGACGCCAAGGCCGGCAACGCCCTGTTCGATCGCTACTTCGACGCGCTGTTCCGGTTCTTCCGCAACAAGGTGCAGGAGGGCGCCGAGGACCTCGTGCAGCAGACGTTCCTAGCGCTGGTCCAGAGCCGCGATCGGTTCCGCGGCGACTCGAGCTTCCGCACGTACCTCTTCACCGCGGCGCGCAGCAAGCTCTACAACTACCTCGAGCGCCGCGGTCGCGACGGCGTCGTCGACTACGGCGTGACGTCGTGCGCCGATCTCGGCATCTCGCCCTCGGGCGTCGTCGGTCGCGACGAGGAGCACAAGCTGCTGCTCCTCGCGCTGCGCCAGCTGCCGATCGAGATGCAGATCGCGCTCGAGCTCTACTACTTCGAGCGCATCCGTGGCCCCGAGCTCGCGGCCGTGCTCGACATCCCCGAGGGCACCGTGCGCAGCCGACTGCGGCGCGGCATCGAGCTGCTGCGCCAACGGCTGTACGAGCTGCAGAACTCGGCCGACCTCGTCGAGTCGACGCTGTCCAACCTCGATGACTGGGCGGCCGGGTTGAAGGAACGGCGCGGACCCGAGACCCGGGCCGAGGACGACCCGATGGCCGATCCAACGGCGGAGTCGCGGTCGGAGCCGGGCACCGCCGCGAAGCCGCCGTCGCCCTCGGACGACGACGCGTCGTAGGTCACGTCTGCGGCGTTCGAGTCCGCGCGCGCGAGGGTGGGCGGGACGGGGCGGCCCGACGGGGGACACCGACCCCGCGGCCGATCGCGAAGGCCGGCCGTAGGCTGGCCGCGCTCGTGCGATCGCTGTACGCTGGGCGAAGACGCGCTCATGCGGATCCTGGTAGTGGAAGACGACCCGCTGCAGCGCGAGGTCATGCGCCGCGAGCTCGCGGGTCAAGGCCACGACGTGCTCGCGGTCGGCGACGCCGAGGTCGCCGTGGTCGCCCACGCCCAGACGCCGTTCGAGCTGCTCGTCATCGACTGGTTGCTGCCGGGGATGGACGGCCTGCGGCTCGTGCAGCGGCTGCGCAGCCTGCCGGGTAGCGACGCGGTGTTCACGATCGTGGTCACGGCGCGCAACCGGCCCGAGGACCTGCAGCGCGTGCTCGACAGCGGGGCCGACGACTACATGGCCAAGCCGTTCGACGCCGCGTCGCTGCTGACGCGCGTGCGCATCGGTGAGCGTCGCCTCGCGCGGCAGCGGATGCACGAGGTGGATCGCGAGGCGCTGGTCCGGACCCAGGCCGAGTTCCGCCGCGTGATCGAGCGCTCTCCGCTCGGCGTGGTCGCCCGCCGCGGGGCGGACATCGTCTACTCGAACGGCGCCGCGGCGCGGATCCTCGACACCCCGCGCGGCGAGCTCATCGGCGCCAACTTCTTCGAGCTCGTGGCGCCCGAGTTCCGCGAGGTGATGGAGCGCCGGGCCCAGCGCTTCGATCGCTCCGGCGCCGCGCCTCCGCCGATCGAGACCGTGCTGGTCCGGCGCGACGGCCGGCGCATCGTGGCCCGCGTGATCCCGGTGACCCGCGCGACGTACGACGGGCACGAGGTCAGCTACATCATGATCGAGGACGTCACCGCGCGCACCGGCGCAGAGCGGCGCCTGCGGATGACGCAGTTCTCGGTCGACCGCGCGGCCGAGTCGATCCTGTGGGTCGACTCGAGCGGCCTGCTCACCTACGCCAACGCGGCCGCGGGCGACCTGCTGGGCTACGCCCCGGTGTCGCTCATCGGGCGGCGCTGGCACGACCTCGACGTCGACGCCGACGAGGGGCAGTGGTCGCCGTGGGTCGCCAAGCTGGTGTCGACCGGGACCCTGCGCTACGACACGCGGATGCGCGATCGCAACGCGCGGCTGGTGCAGGTCGAGATCTCGGCGAGCGCCCTGCAGTTCGACGGCGAGACCTTCGTCGTGATCGCGGCGCGAGACCTCCGCGAGCGCGACCGCCTGCGCGAGAACCTCCAGCGGGCCGAGCGGCTCGCGTCGGTCGGTAGCCTCGCGGCGGGCGTCGCCCACGAGATCAACAACCCGCTGGCCTACGTGATGGCCAACCTCGAGCTGCTGTCGGAGGGGCTCGTCAGGGCGCCGATCGACGCCACCGCGCGGACGCGGCTCACCGAGCTGGTCGACGGCTGCATCGACGGCGCCGGTCGGGTGCGGCGCATCGTCGGCGATCTGCGGAGCTTCGCCCGACAGCGCGAGGACGCCACCGGGGCCTGCGATGTCCACCGCGCCCTCGACTCGGCGATCGGCATCGCCGACAACCAGGTCCGGCACCGCGCCCGGCTGGTCCGCTCGTACGGGCCGCACGCGGTGGTCAACGCCGACGAGGGGCGGCTCACGCAGGTGTTCGTCAACCTCCTCGTCAACGCGGCGCAGGCGATGCCCGAGGGCCAGGGCGACGAGCCCGCGATCACCGTGACGACGGCGACCTCGCAGCCCGGCTGGGTCGCGGTCGCGGTCACGGACACGGGGGTCGGGATCGCGTCCGAGCTCGTCGATCGCATCTTCGAGCCGTTCTTCACCACCAAGGCCCAGGGCGAGGGCTCGGGTCTCGGGCTGTCGGTGTGCCACGGCATCGTCACGCAGCTCGGCGGACGCATCGAGGTGACCACGGCGCTCGGGGTCGGGAGCACGTTCCGCGTGCTGCTGCCGTGCATCGAGCAGCAGCCCGCGAGCATCGTCGAGCCGGCGGAGTTCGTCGC
>LNFM01004955.1_pt1 | contig 35698 bp, 30 predicted proteins | sample 596031 | NCBI WGS metagenome assembly LNFM01 (sample SAMN04254537, study PRJNA301005) | activated carbon metagenome | isolation source: dual media filters at the Ann Arbor, Michigan drinking water treatment plant | place: USA: Ann Arbor | reverse complement strand
CCCCACTGCTGCCTCCCGTAGGAGTCTGGACCGTGTCTCAGTTCCAGTGTGGCTGATCATCCTCTCAGACCAGCTACCCGTCTTAGCCTTGGTGAGCCATTACCTCACCAACTAGCTGATGGGACGCGGGCTCGTCCTCTGGTGCCCCTTGCGGAGCTTTCGCATGACAGGCCGAGGCCCACCATGCCACATCCGGTATTAGCCCGAGTTTCCCCGGGTTGTCCCAGTCCAAAGGGTTGATTACCCACGTGTTACGCACCCGTGCGCCACTGACCAGGAGTTGCCCCCTGATCCGTTCGACTTGCATGTGTTAGGCCCGCCGCAAACGTTCGCTCTGAGCCAGGATCAAACTCTCCAGTTTACACTGACCAGTTTGTGCTGGTGCTCGAGCTTTCGCTCGATCTCTACTTCTCTTGTTGGCTGTCTCGCCCGAGCTCGGGATTTCTCCCTGCCTCGAGCGGACGAGGTTCGCGTCGTCGTTTCCGACTTCGCGTTCCCGCACGCGTCTACAAAAGTCTTTCCCGTCGGACCGAGGCCCTTGGGGGGAAGACGTTTGAGACCGTCTCCTGTTCCGCTATCCAGTTTTCAGGGAGCGCTTGGCCCGGCCGGTCGTTCCCGGCAGGGGAGGGGACTTGTAGTCCCACTCGCTCGGCCCGTCAAGGAAAACCTTCTGGGCCATCAGTGGGGTTTCGCACAGGTCTCGGCGAACCGAGGACCGGGGCTCTCCCCGCCCTGCTGGACCTCGCGAGTCGAGGCGGCAGGGGCCAGGGCCGAAGTGCTTTAGAACATTGTCCCGACCGGGTTAGCGGCGGTGTTCCGGAGCGCGTCGGCGTCTTGGCGAGGCGGAGACTGCACCCGATCGCCGGGCCGGGTCAAGGGGTGTTCAAAGATCGCACCCATCTTTTCCCTGTTCGCCAGAATTCGCGGGGCTGCGGCCGTTCTGTGACGTCCGGAGGGGGGACTTCAGGCCCGCCGCGCCGGGCGCCGCTCGATTTTCCCCCGGGGCGCGACTGCGCGGGAGATCTCTCGCTCCCCCTGGGGCCGCATCGCCCGCCGCAGGCGCAGATCGCGTCCGTCGACTTGGGGGCATGCTGGACCCGTGGACGACCCCAGCCGCCCCCCGCCGGGGGCCCACGCCCGCCGGGTGGGACTGCTGCTGATGCTGGCCTCCGTCGCGGCGTTCGCGGTGATGAACGCCTTCGTCAAGGACCTGCGCCAGCACGGGATGAGCACCCTGGAGGTCATGGTCTGGCGCACAGCCCCGGGCCTGCCCCTGGTGTGGCTCGAGCTGCGGTGGCGCGGGGTCTCGCTCCGGGCCAGGCGCCCGCGGGTGGTCGCGCTTCGCACCGCGATGGGCTGCGTCGCGATGTCGACGAACTTCTGGGCCGTGCACGCGCTCGCATTGGTGCAGCACACGGTGATCCACCTGACCCAGCCGGTGTTCGTCGCCTTTGCGAGTCCGTGGCTGCTCCACGAGCGCACGCCCCGGGCCGCGATCGCAGCGCTGGCGCTCGCGTTGGTCGGCGCCTCGATCGTGCTGCTCCCCCCGGGCCCGATGACGTGGTCGACCATGGCGCTCGCGGTATCGATGCCGCTGCTGCCGGGGGCGGCCGGCCTGCTCTCGGCGTCGTCTTCGGCGCTCGCCCACATCATGTTGCGACTCGCGACCGCGCCCGAGCTCCACAGCCGCCTCGATCCCGACGCCCCCGCCGACGCGCCCGCGACGGTCGTGTTTCACTTCACCGCCACGGTGACGGTGCTCGGCACGATCGCGGGCGTCGTCGCGGGCGACTTCCAATCGATGCCCGCCGATCTCACCCTCGGCGACACGGCGCTGCGCATCGCCGCGATGGCGGGCACAGGATTGCTCGGGCAGCTCGCGATGAGCAGCGCGTACTCCCGCGGCGAGGCCCCGGCGATCGCGATCGTGGCCTATGCTGCGATCCCGATCAGCGCGGGCCTCGACGCCCTCGCCTGGGGCGCGACACTCGGGCCGAGCACCGCCATCGGCGCCGCCCTCATGGTCCTCGCCGGGGGAATCCTGAGCCGCGGGCGGCCGTGACCGCAGCGCACAGGGGTGGCGACACTCGTCGCCACGGACGCGGCCCTGGTCACGCGGGGGTGTCGTCGCCGACGCATCGCCGCGAGATCACGTCGCCGGAGCCAGGCCACGGGGTTGCACAGGCGCGGCCCGGCCCGGAGGTCTTCCCATGCGCGCATCCATCGTCGTCCTGACCGCACTCTCGCTCACCGCCTGTGGCGACGCCGACAGGCCCGAGGGAACCGATGCCGTCGTCCCCGATCTCGGCACGGGCAAGGCCGACGCGCTCGACCACGTCGAGGACCGCGGCGCAATCGGTCTCGTAGATGGGCGTAGCGGCGTGTTCACGGAGGATCTGCAGTTCGACGGGTACCGCCTCTCGGTCCGCGACGGCGCCCGCGTGCGCATCGAGATCACCCGCAAGGGCACCGCGAAGAAGCTCGACACCACGCTGTTCCTCTACGGTCCAGCGACCGACGCGGGCTTCGGGACGTCGGCTTTCGCCTTCGACGACGACTCCGGGTGGGGCCGGCAGTCGCGGCTCGACGAGCTCGAGCTCGCCGGCGGCGACTACCTCGTCGTGGTCGGCACCCACGACGCGCGGGGCCGGGGCGCCTACGGTCTGACGGCGACCTGCACCAACGGCGCGTGCGAGCCCCTGCCCCCGACGGGTTGTGACGAGGTGGTGGCCAACAACATCCTCGCGTGCGTGGCGATCCAGGTCGCCGACGCGGCCACGGATCCCGAGACGCCCGACCTCACCCGCGCCGATGCCCTGGCGCTGTGCACCGACGGCGAGGCGCTCGGCCCGGTGTTCGACAACCTGTGCGCGGCGCCGCAGCCCGCGGCCTTCTGCGCGGCGGGATTCGACGCCTTCGCGCAGCAGATGGGCCCCGCGTGCCACGACGAGCTCGCGCCCTTCGCCGTCGAGTGCGTCTTCGGCGACGAGTACCGCGACCTCGAGACCTCGCACGACGTCATCCGCGGCCGCGAGCGCGTGCTCGCCTCACCCGTGGGCCTGTCGGAGCTCGAGCGCCAGCAGGTGATCGCGGCGGTCCGCAGCTCGGCCCACACCGACGTCACCACGATCGACGAGGCGTTCGAGCGGGCCGATGGCGGCCAGATCAACGCCACCGAGCTGTGGGACCGCACCTCCGCGCGGGCCTATGTGGCCTACGAGTTCGGGGCCGGCGACACCTCGGTGGGCGCGTACTTCGTGCACGACACGGACGAGCGCGTCGCGGTGATCAGCGACGGCTTCCTCGAGCGTTGCAGCGCCGCGCGCGGGCCCCAGGGCAACGACTGCACCTCGGACGCCGACTGCAGCGTCGGGCGCTGCTTCGGCAGCTCGGAGGCCTCCGACGTCGGCCGCTGCACCGTGCTCGGCGGCTTCGGCGATCAGCGCGACTGCCACGCGCCCGGCGATTGCGACATCGACGAGGGCCTCGTCTGTGCCGGGCTCACCCGCGGCGACGACGGCCAGTGCTTCCCGGCGTGGATGCGCGGCAACTTCACCGAGGCCGAGCTGGCCCTGCCGATCCCCGACGGGGACGCGCAGGGCCTGTCGCGGACCCTGATGGCGTACGGCCTGGCGACCGTCGACATGGACGTCGAGCTCGAGCTGTTCGTCGAGCACCCGAACGCCGCCCAGCTCCGCGTGACGTTGACCAACCCCGCCGGCACCGAGGCGGTGGTGTTCGACGGCGAGGGCGCCGCAGGGCCGTCGCTGCGCTTCGCGGGCCCCGTACTCGGCTTCTCGGGGGACGAGGGCGTCAACGGCCCGTGGACCCTCCGCGTCGTCGACGGCGCAGGCGGGGACGTCGGCGTCCTCGACCACTGGACCCTGCGCCTGGGCAGCCGGTTCGACTGAACCGGCTCAGATCGCGCGGGTCAACAGCAGCTGCTCGCGCGTGCCAGCGAGGGCGAGCACATCGGCCTCGCGCAGCGGTGCCCGCGGATCGATCGGCAGCGTCTGTTCACCGCGGCACCACTCGAGCACGGTGACGCCGGTGCGCCCGCGCAGGTCGAGCTCGGCGAGGCTCCGCCCCGCCCAACCGCGCCCGATCACCACGCGCTCGAGGATGATGCCCTTGCCCAGGCCGACCTCCTGGTCGGGGACCGCGGCCCCACCGACGCGGACCTGGACCACCTCCTCGCGCTCCCCCAGCACCTTGTCGCTGTAGTGGGCGACCAGATCGCCGCGACGCAGCACACCCACGAGCCGCCGCTCGGCGTCGACGACCGGCAGCAGCTCCATGCCCGAGCGCGCCGACGCCAGCATCGCCCCCGCGAGCGTATCGGTGGAGACGAGCAGCGCCATCCGCCGCGAGGTCATCAGGCCGCGGGCAATCGTCGCCTCCGGAAGCTCGTCGGCGAGCAGCCGCCGCGCCAGATCGCCGCGGTCGACATAGCCCACGACAGCGCCGTCACCGTCCACGACGAAGACGGCGTCCTCCTCGCCATCCAGGCAGATGCGACGGATCTCCTCGAGCGGGGCCGACTCGGTCAGCACCGCGCCCGGTGGGCGCAGGAGCTCGCTCACGAGCCCGCGGCGCATGATCTGGGCCTCCGCGTCGGGGCCGAGCAGGACCCCCCGGCGCTGCAGATCGAGCTTGAACAGGCTGTCGGGTCCGAAGCGACGCGCCACGACCACCGCGAGGATGCACGACAGCATCAGCGGCAGGATGATCGCGTAGTCGTGCGTCATCTCGAACATCATCACGATGGGCGTCAGCGGGGCGTGCATCGTCGCGGCGAAGATCGCCCCCATCCCGACGAGCGCGTAGGCACCGCTGGCCTGCGCGTCGACCAGCGCCCGATCGGCGAGGCCGGCGACGAGTGTGCCGAGACAGGCGCCGACGAAGAGCGAGGGCATGAACGCCCCGCCGAACCCGCCCGAGCCCAGCGTCAGCCCCGTCGCGACGATCTTCACGACCAGCAGCGCCGCGGCGAGCTGCAGGTCGAGTCGGCCGTGCAGCGCATGCGTCACCGTGGAGTGCCCCGCGCCCATCAGCTCCTGCGAGACCAGCACGGCCAGCACGCCGACGCCCATCGCACCGATCGCGGGCTTGAGCCACGGCGTCACACGCATCGCGTCGAAGCGGGTGGCCGACAGGATGATCGTGCGGCTCATCGCCGTGCCGATGAGCCCCGCCAGCAGCGCGAGCAGCACGTAGAACCCGAGATCGCCGACGTTCGCCGCCGCGTGCTCGGGCAGATCGAACACCACCGCGTCGCCGCGGATCGCATAGGACGTGAACGTCCCGCAGACCGCAGCGACGACGAGCGGCACGAAGACGGACATCGAGCCGACGTCGCCTCCGATCGCGCCGCCGAACACGATCTCGACGGTGAAGATCACGCCCGCGAGCGGGGCGTTGAACGCCGCCGCGAGGCCACCCGCGCAGCCGGCCCCGACCATCGCGAGCCGACGGCGCTGACGCAGGCCGAAGAACCGGGCGAGCACGCTGCCCACGGTGGCGCCGATCGCCACGGACGGGCCCTCGTGGCCGCACGAGCCGCCCGACGCGATCGTCACCCCCGTGCCGAGACCGCAGACGATGCCCGAACGGCCACGCAGCGTGCCGCCGCGACGCGCGATCGCCTCGATGACCGCCGGCACGCCGTTGGCCGGCGGCAGGCCGAGCCGCTCGGCGGCGTAACGGATCGCGCCGGCGAGCAGGCCGCCGAGCACCGGCACGCCGACCACCACCACCCAGCGCAGCGCCACGGCATCGTCGTCGACGCTCGAGAACGACGCGATCGCGAACTCGATCCACGCCAGCAACAGGCCCGCCGCCGCGCCGCTGGTGACGCCGACGAACGCAGCCATCAGGATGATGAAGAGGTGATCGTCGCGCAGCACCATCGCGAGGCGACGACCGAGCAACAATCCGAGCGTCGTCCACAGCCGCGCGAGTCGTCCCGCGGTCGGCAGGCGCTTGTAGAAGCCCGTCGCCGAGAGATCGGCCGAGACCTGCACCGACGTGGTGGAACTCTCGACGGCCGGTGAGGTGCCCGCGCCTCCGCGGGTCGGTGGCGCGCCGCCGACCGCACCGCCCCGATCGCCGGTGTCGTCGGGGCGCTCGGTGGGCACCATCGCCGGCCACGCTACGGCCACGACGCGGGGGATTCAACCGCACGCCGCGAACACGTCGCATCGCGCCGCTTTCGCGATGCATCGGCGTCGTGACGCGCACCGACGCGCGGGGAAACCTGACGCAACGGCAGGGGCGCGGCCGCGCTGGCCGCCTGGGCCCCTTGCGCCGCGGGCATGGGTCGGAAACACTCTGCGAACCCGATGATTGGCTTGTCCGCTGCCCTTGGATGGAACTCCGGCGCGCTGCTCGCGTTCGCCGAAGACAAGGTGCCCAACGAGGAGGCGCAGGCGCTGTCGCCGATCGTCGGTTGGGTGCTGCTCGTCGGCGTCGTCGCAGCGGTCACGCTGTTCATCCTGCACTCGGAGCGGTGGCGGCGGTTCTGGCTCGCCGCAGAGGATCCCCGGGCGATCGGCCTGTACCGGATCGTCTTCGGTTTCTTCATCATCTGCAACGTCAACGACTTCTGGGAGTACTTCGAGTTCCTCTTCACCGACGAGGGCATCTTCACCGCGGATGTCGCCCGTCAGGTCCACGCCTCGGCGCAGTTCAAGGGCTTCGGCGACGGCCTCACCGAGGACGAGCCGTGGGGCTTCTTCGACGTCTGGGGCGTGATCGAGTTCCTGAAGGGCCCGAAGTGGTCGCTGCTCTATTTCTGGGACACCCCGACGTTCTTCTGGGCTCACCTCTGGGCGTTCGAGATCCTCGGCACGATGTTCATGATCGGCCTGTGGAGCCGCACCACGGGCGTCCTGACGTTCTTCCTGATGAACAGCATCTTCTTCCGGAACCACCTGTTCTGGGAGGGCACCGAGCTGGTCTACCGCGTGTTCTTCGTCTACCTGCTGCTCGCCAAGAGCGGGCACGCGTACAGCGTCGACAACTGGCTGCGGTGCCGGAGGCTGCGTCGCCGAGGGCTGCTCAGCGAGCGCGACGGCCCCGGCGGAGGCGCCGGCGCGCCGCCGTCGGAGGACCACCCCAGGGGTCTGCACGCGATCTATCGCCTGATCCCGGTGTGGCCGCGCCGCCTGATGATGTTCCAGCTCGGCACGGTGTACGCGTTCACCGGCATCGTGAAGAACGGCAACGTGTGGGCCAAGGGCGACGCGATCTACTACGCGTGGAACATGGACCACTTCTACCGCTTCTACCCGCAGCGGTTCAGCGCCATCTTCGGCACCAACGTCATGCGCCTGATGTCGTGGATGGCGCATTGGGGCGAGGCGTTCTTCGCCATCTCGCTCATCGGCGTGATCATGCACTGGGCCCGCACCGAGAAGGTGCCCAAGCTCGACGCCGGCAAGCGGATGGTGGTCGCGCTGTGCTGGTTCACGATCATCCTCGTCAGCGGTGGGCTCGTCTTCACGACCTGGACGGTCCACTTCACACCGGTGCTGAGCGTCGGCACGCTGTTCCTCGTCGTCGGCATCGCCGGCACCGTCGGCAGCGCGGGCACGATGCTCGGCCGCTACATGGGTGGCCGCGCCGTGCTCGACGGTCGCACGGTCGCCGCGCTGGTCGCCTCGGTGGCGGTCGGCGTCGTCGCGGTCCCGACGTGGATGCGGCCGCTGCCGCCCGGCGGCAGCCAGCTGTCGTTCTGCCTGCTGTGGACGCTGCTGCTGTGCTTCTTGTGGTGGGGCTGGGTGCGCCTCGATCGTGAGCCGGTCCCCGTCGTGCCCGAGCGCGCCGCGGGCGTCGTGGCCGGGCTCATCGTGTCCCTCGGCGTGATCGTCGGTGTGCTCCTCGTCGGCGCCGATCCGACCCGCGTGCCGCTGTGGCTCATCCTCATCGGCAGCTGGCTGGCCGTCAGCATCGGCACGCTAGTGTGGCTGCGGTCGCGCAAGCCGGCGGTGTGGTCGGCCTTCCGCAGCTTCGGCACCACGCAGATCGATCGCTACTGGGTATGCCGCTGGATCGTCGGCCGGCGGATCTGGATCCCGTGGCACATCGCGATCATGGGCGGGATCATGACGCTCATGAACATCGGGCAGTTCCAGACGGGAATGCTCTCCCAGACCATCATCTTCTTCGGTGGGCTCGAGGGGCGCCGCGTGGGCAAGTGGGGCGTGCCGGTGCCGGCCGACGTGAAGGCCGGCCTGCCGCCGATCCCGTCCGAGGATCCGACGCTGCCGCACCTGCACCGCGACGCCGGCCGCCTACCGCAGTGGGCGCTGTTCGCCACGGCGGGCATCGCCCTGCTCGGCGTGCTGGTCGCCGTGGTGGTCAAGCCCGAGTGGAACTGGCTGCGCATCTGGTACGCCGGCGTGCTGTTCATCTCCGGCGTCGCGTTCGTGCACATCCGTGCGGCGCGGGGCCGCGCGCTGTCGGTCATCAATCCCGACACCGGGGCCCCGCGGACGCCGTGGGCCTACGGGCCGTTCGGTCGCTTCGTGTGGGGCAGCTTCGTGGTCTGGCACCTCACCGCGGTCACCACCTGGCTGCTCCCGGAGAAGGACAGCCTGCATGCGTTCCGCGGCCCGGCGCGCGGCGTGTTCTCGCTGTACCTGACGCGCACCCAGACCGATCAAGGCTGGGGCATGTTCGCGCCCAACCCTCCCCGCAGCAACGTCTTCCTCAAGGTGCTCGTCACCGATCAGGACGGCGAGGTCTGGGACATGCGCACCGACGTCTACGCCGAGGAGCGCAAGCCGATCCCGTGGATCTGGAACGACCGCATGCGCAAGATGAACCGCCGCATCATCGGCGGCGAGTCGGGCGACACCAGCTGGTACCGCAAGTGGCACGCGCGCTACTACTGCCGCAAGTGGGCGATGGACCACGACGGCACCCCGCCGAAGAAGGTCGAGCTGGTGAAGGTCTGGTACAAGATTCCTTCGCCCGAGGAGGTCCGCAAGAAGGGCTTCTACGTGCCGGAGGACCTGCTCGCGCGCACCGGCGAAGAGAAGGTCGAGTACACCGAGAACTGCAAGGGCGCGGTCATGGGTCAGCTGCCCGACTTCGTCCGCGAGCGCCACGGCCTGCCGCCGCTCCCCGAGGGCGAGAAGTACAAGCCGTGGATCAAGAACAAGAAGCGCGCCTGGGAGAAGGCCCACGCGCCCAAGGACGAAGAGGCCGAGGAAGACGGCGACAAGGGCGACCCGACGCGCAAGCTCGATGATTAGTCGTCCCGCCCCGCGCCGCAGGCGGAGCTGGTAGCATCGGCGGATGCGATTGGTCGCCTGCCCGTCGTGTTCGCAGCATGTCCGCGCCGAGGACCCCGCGTGCCCCCACTGCGGGTCGCCGATCCGCACGCCGTCGAGCTGGCGCCCGCCCGCGGTCCTGCTCGGGCTCGCGCTGACGGGCTGCCCCGCGGACGACTACCACGACGATCTGCCGGCCGAGAGCAGCACCACCACCGCGCCCGGCACCGCGTCGGCGACGACGGTCGGCACCTCGAGCGAGGGCTCGAGCACGACGATGGACATCACGTCGGTGGGCAGCGAGCCCGCGTACGGCGTGCCCGAGACCGACTCCGACACGACGCCGAGCACCGAGTCGGGCTCGAGCACGGGCGTCGATTCGACGGGCACGACCGACGGGTCGACGACCGGCGGCAGCTCGACCACCGGCTAGCGCAGCTCGACCACGGCGCGCCGGGCGGTCTCCCGCGTCAGCGGCCGAGCACGGGCAAGGAGCGCCGCGGCTGCTCGGGCGGCGGAGCATCGGACCACGGCGCCTCGCGGAGCTCGAAGCGGCCGAAGTCGTAGGGATCCCCCGGCGGCCGCTGGGCGTGCACGAGCTCCTCGCGCAGCCCCTGCTTGCGCAGCTCGGCGGCGCGGTAGTAGCAGAACGGGTTGTTGCCGCGGCGGCCCAGGGCGCTGTGCGTCGTGAACGAGCAACCCGCGCGACAGATGTCCGCGTAGTAGCACGTGCGGCAGAAGCCCCACAGCTCCTCGATCGTCCGCTCGCGCGTGAACTTCATCGCCTCGCCGTGGCGCCAGATGTCCTCGAGCGTCATCGTGCGGACGTTGCCACCGGTGTACGGCGCCGTCGGCAGTGACGGACAGCCCTTGACGGTGCCGTCGGACTCGATGCCCATGACGTACTGACCCGCCTGGCAGCCGGTGAAGTAGCGATCGCCCTTGCCCGGCCGACTGCGGAGCAGCCGCTCGTGCGGGCCGAAGTAGCCGAGGTTGTTGCCCAGCGCGACATGGAACGCCCGGGCCTCGGGCACGCCGCGGGCCTTGGCCGCGGCGAACGATCGCTGCTGGATCTCCGCGAGCGTGTCGATCACCTCGAGCACCATGTACGGCTGCAGGATCCAGTCGGGATGATCGCCCGCGCGGCCCATCGCCGCGGTCAGCTGGGCCCGCCACACCGCGACGCCCGCCGCCTCGAGCTGCGCCGCGATCGCGGGCAGCTCGTGCATGTTGAGCCGATTGACCTGCGTGTTCGAGCTGACGACGAGCCCCGCCGCGCGGCCGTGCTCGATCGCGCGGAACGCCGCCGCGTGGCTGCCCGGCGCGGCGCGCAGGGTGTCGTGCGTGGCCTCGAGGCCGTCGATCGAGACGCCGATCGCCGACAGGCCGGCCGCGCGCAGCTTCTTGGCGCGCTCGGCCGTGAGCCCGCGACCGCCGGTCTGCATCGTGACCCGTGGGCCCTGCTTCGCGACGTGCTCGACGAGCGCGTAGACGTCGGAGCGCAGGTACGCCTCGCCGCCGATGAGCGTCACCTCGCGGGTCCCCAGCCGCACCAGCGCGTCGGCGACCTCGAAGAGCTCCTCGGTGCTCAGCTCGTCGTCGCGGACCGGACCCGCACGCGAGCCGCAGTGCTCGCAGGCGTGATCGCAGCGCAGCGTGATCTCCCAGACGGCGTAGATCGGCCGCGGCGTCTCACGATCCTCGGCGCGGATGCTCCGGGGGCTCTCCACCATCGGAGGCAGCGTAGCATCGATGGCCCCACGACCGGCGCGGCGCGTCACCGGGCCCGGCGCGCGGGCTTCGGCGCGTCAGCGAGGAGCAGCAACCGCAGCGCCGCGGCGGCCGGCGACAGCCGCTCGACCCCGCGATGGACCAGCCGCAGCGGCCGCGGCAGCGGGGTCCGGGGATCCCTGACCTCGACGAGTCGACCGAGGCTCAGATCCGTCGCGACCGCCGTACGACTCACCAGGGCGATGCCGAGCCCCGCGCGCACGCTGCCCTTGACCGTGGAGATGCTGCCGAGCTCCATCGCGATCGGCACGCCGGCGAAGTGCCGATCCATCACGGCGCGCACCGCCGAGCCGGGGACGAACGCGATGAAGGGCAGGCTCTTCGGATCGAGGCCGGGCGCGGCGACCAGGACGATCTGCTCGTCGCGGAACCGATCGCCGCGGGCGCCGCCGGCGACCACCAGGTCGAGCTCGCCCGCCTCGAACGCATCGACCGCGAGCTCCTCGGGCATCTCGCGCAGGCGCAGCGCCACGCCGGGGAACTTCCGGCGGAACGCCGACAGCACCGGCGGCAACAGGTACGTGCAGGCGGTCTGACCGCCGCCGATGCGGACCAGGCCGGTGTCGAGCCGGCCCAGCGCCTCCATCGCGCGACGGCCGTCCTCGATCGCGACGACGGCAGCGCGCGCGTGGGGCAGCAGCACGCGCCCCGCCTCCGTCAGCGTCGCGCCCTGCCGCCCGCGATCGAGCAGCCGCGCGTCGAGCTGCGCCTCGAGCCGGTGGATCGATGACGTCAGCGCCGGTTGCGACACGTGGGCGTGCCGCGCCGCCGCCGTGAATGTGCCGTGCTCGACGATGAGCAGGAAGTGCCGCAGGGCATCGATCATCAGAGAATGTTATCGAAAGTCGACGAAACATTCATGGGACGCGGCGCCGGTCCCAGACCACACTGCCGTCATGTTCGCGCTCGCCGTGCTCGGCCTCGTCGCCGGCGTCCTCACCACCCTCGCGGGGATGGGCGGAGGTCTGTTCCTGCTGGTCGCCCTCGGCCTCGTGTACGGGCCGCACGTCGCCCTCGCCGTGACCACGCCCGCGCTGCTGGTGTCGAACCTCCACCGGGCATGGCTCTTCCGCGCCGACGTCGACTGGCGGATGGCGCGGCTGGTCGCCCTGGGTGTGATGCCCGGCGCGATCGTCGGCGCGCTGTTGCTGCCCGCGTTGCCGGACGTGGTCGTCGCGGCGCTGTTCACCGCGAGCACCGGGTTCGCGCTGCTGCGGGCGACCGGCCGCGTGCGCATCGACCCGAAGCCGCGGTGGATCACCGCCTACGCCCTCGCCATCGGCGCCCTCGCGGCCACCTCCGGCGGCGCCGGGATGCTCATCGCGCCGCTGGTGCTCTCGAGCGGGGCCACGGGGGCGCGATACGTGGCGACGGTCGCGATCGGTGCGGTGGCGATGCACCTCGCCCGCGTCATCGGCTACGGCAGCGTTGGGTTGCTGGTGCCGGCGCAGCTCGCCGACGCGGCGGTCATCCTGGTGGGGCTGCTCGCCGGTAACCTCGTCGGCCGTCGACTCCGCGGTCGACTGGGGGCGAAGACCGAGCGCAACATCGAGCTCGGCGCGCTGCTGGTGGCCAACGCGTTCGCGATCGCGGCCGTGTTCCGCTGAACCACCGCCGCGGGGCCGCGCGAGCTCAGGTCTTCTCGGCGGACTTCTTGCGCGCCCGGTTCCACTTCCACGCCTTCACGAAGCCCGCGGTCGCGGCCTCGCGGGCGCGGGCAGCCAGCGTCTTGCCGCCTTGGCGGCTGCCGGCGCGCGGCACGGCCTTGCCCGCGCGGTGCCCGAGGTAGAGCCCCGCGAGGATGGCGAGGACGACGAGCGCGACGAGCACGGGCAGGGGCAGGTTGTCCAACAGGGGCCTCCCGCACACGGTAGCGCCTCACCCGCACCGCACAAGGGGCCGCGCCGAACTTCGCGGAAATCAGCGGTCTCGCCCCGAGCACGGGGCCGGCGCCGTACCCCTTCCCCGAGCGATCGGGCCGCCTGCGCAGCCGACGGGTGTGCAGTACGATGCGCGCGGAGCCCCATCACCGTGACCGACGTAATGCAGCGAATCGAGCAGCTGGTGAAGTCCGACCGCGTGGTCCTGTTCATGAAGGGCTCGCGCGCCGCTCCGCAGTGCGGGTTCTCGGCGACCGTCGTCGGGATCCTCGACCAGTACCTGCCCTCGTACACCACCGTGAACGTCCTCGCCGACCCGGAGATCCGCGATGGCGTGAAGGCCTTCGCGCAGTGGCCGACGATCCCGCAGCTGTTCGTCGACGGCGAGTTCGTCGGGGGCTGCGACATCGTCCGCGAGATGGAGGGCAACGGCGACCTCGTGCGCGCCCTCGGCACCGCGGTGGTGGCCCTCGAGCCGCCGACGATCAGCGTCACGGACGCGGCCGCCGCAACCTTCCGCCAGGCGCTCGCGGACGTGAACGAGGGCGAGGCGCTGCGCCTGACGATCGACTCGCGCTTCGTCCACGACCTGTCGGTGTCGGCCGTCGGGCCGGCCGACCTCACGGTCGTCGCCAACGGCATCTCGCTCGCGCTGGATCGCACCAGCGCGCGGCGGGCCGACGGCGTCGTCATCGACTTCGTCGAGGCCCCACAAGCCGGGTTCAAGATCGACAACCCGAACGCGCCGCCGTCGGTGAAGCAGCTGTCGCCGCGCGAGGTCCCGGACCTCCTCGCGGGCGAGCCCGACGCACGCTTCGTCGACGTGCGCACGCCGGGCGAGCGCGAGCGCGCCCGCATCGAGGGCACCGTCCTGCTCGACGCGGCGTCGATGGCCGAGCTCTCGGCGCTGCCCAAGTCGACGACGCTGGTCTTCCACTGCCACCACGGTCAGCGGAGCTATCAAGCCGCGATGCGCTTCCTCGAGCTCGGCTTCACCCGCGTGTACAACGTGGCGGGCGGCATCGATGCGTGGTCGACCGACGTCGACCCGTCGATTCCCCGGTACTAGGCCGAGGCCCGCGCCATGGAGTCGTTGCTCGCGGCGATCCGCAGCGCCTGCTCTGCGGGCACCTGGTCGCGCGGGGTCGAGCTCGCCCGCAGCAACGCGGTGGTCGTGCTCGCCCAGACGCCACGCGAGGTCGAGCTGCGGGTCGCGACCAAGGGCGGGATGATCGCGCCGGTCGTGACGCTCTTCCTCGACGAGGACGAGTGGAGCTGCGAGTGCAGCTCGCCCGAGGACGCCTGCTCGCACGTCGCCGCGGCCGCGATCGCGTGGCAACAGGCCGAGCGCGAGGGCAAGCCCTTGGCGCGCGCCGACGCCCCGACCGCGGCCGGCCGCATCGTCTATCGCTTCGAGGCCAAGGGCGAGCAGCTCGCCCTGCGGCGGCTCATCGTCCACGCCGGCGGCGAGTTCCAGCTCGACGGCACGATGGCCGCGGTCGCCCAGGGCAAGCTGCGCGGGCCCAAGTTCGTGGCCACCGACGCGGACCTCCGCTTCGAGAAGAAGCTCGGCACCTTCGTCGCCCGCGTGCTCGCGCGCCACGAGGTCGCCAAGGTGTTCGACGCGCTGTCGGCCGCCGCCGAGGTCTGCTTCGGGGCCGACCGCGTCACCCTCGGGCCGCCGCAGTGCGGCCTGCGGATCGACGTGCGCCGCACCGACGGCGGCTGGGTCGCGCAGCTCGAGCGCGATCCCGACGTCGACGCGATCTTCAGCAACGGCGTGCTGCGCCGCGGCGACAAGCTGCACGCCCTGGGCGCCCACGGCCTGCCCGAGGCCGAGTTCGACGAGCTGCGCCGCGGCCGGTGGTTCACCGAGGACGACAACGCGACCCTCATCGGCGACATCATCCCGAGGTGGCGCCGTAGCATCCCCGTCGCGTTCGACGCCGACGCGATGCCCGACGCCCGCGTGCTCAAGCCGCGGATCGCCGTGGCCACGCGGCGCGAAGGGAACGCCCTCGGGGTGCTGGCGACGATCGTCTACGGCGATCCGCCGATCGCCCGCGTCGACGGCGAGCGCCTGACGATGCTCGGCAAGTCCAACGAGGTGCCCCTGCGCAACACCCGACTCGAGCGGGTGCTCGCCACCCGGCTGCGCGAGGAGCTCGGGGTCGAGCCCGGCGTGCGCACGCAGCTCGGCACCGACGATGCCATCGCGTGGGCGAAGCGGGTGCCCAGCGTCGACGACCTGCTGCTCGAGTCGCGCGACCACGAGCAGTTCGAGCTGCGCGGCGATCTACAGCCGCACCTGCAGGTCGACGCGGGCGGCGGCTTTGCCCTGTGGTTCGACGGCGACGGTGACCGGGGCGCCAAGTCCACCGGACGCGTCGAGGCCGGGGCGGTCATGCGCGCGTTCGAGGCGGGCGAGCACCACGTCGCGCTCGTCGGCGGCGGCTTCGGGGCGGTGCCGATCGCGTGGCTGGCCCAGCACGGCGATCGCGTCGCAGCGCTCTTGCGCGCGCGGCCGTCGGACGACGACGCCGTGCCCGCGTGGGCGAGCGCCGACCTCGCGCAGCTCTGCGCGACGCTCGAGCAACCGCCGCCGCCGCAGTGGTCCCACCTACGCGCGCTGTTCGAGGACTTCACCGGCCTGCCCGACGCGGCCCTGCCGAGCGATCTCACCGCCACACTGCGCGACTACCAGCGCGAGGGCGTGGCGTGGCTCGGGTTCCTGCGCCAGGCCAAGCTCGGGGGCCTGCTCGCCGACGACATGGGCCTGGGCAAGACGCTGCAGGCCCTCTGCGCGATCGAAGGCCGCACGCTGGTCGTCGCACCGACGAGCGTCGTACCCAACTGGCAGGCCGAGCTCGCGAGGTTCCGCCCGAGCCTGCGCGTGTGCACGTACCACGGCACCGCGCGCGCGCTCGATCCCCGCGCCGACGTCGTGCTCACGACCTACGCGCTGCTCCGCCTCGACCAAGACGCCCTCGCGGGCACGTCGTGGGACACGATCGTCCTCGACGAGGCGCAGGCGATCAAGAACCCCGACAGCCAGGTCGCGCGCGCGGCGTATCGCCTGCGCGCCGACTTCCGCCTCGCGTTGACGGGCACGCCGGTCGAGAACCGCCTCGACGATCTGTGGAGTCAGCTGCACTTCACCAACCCGGGCCTGCTCGGCGGCCGGGCCGATTTCGGCGCGCGGTGGGCCAAGCCCATCGCAGCAGGGGACGCCAGCGCCGCGGCTTCTCTGCGCGATCGGACCCGACCGTTCGTGCTGCGCCGGCTCAAGCGCGACGTCGCCCGCGAGCTCCCGCCGCGCACCGATCTCGTGCTGCACTGCGAGCTGCGCGACGACGAGCGCGCCGTCTACGATGCCGTGCGCGCGGCCACCCGCGACGAGGTCGCGGCCAAGCTCGGCGCGGGCAACGACGCGCTCGCGGTCCTCGAGGCGCTGCTCCGCCTGCGCCAGGCGGCGTGCCACACGGCGCTGGTCCCCGGCGGACGCGACGGCGCGCGGGCATCGTCCAAGCTCGAGGCCCTGCTCGAGGCGCTCGAGACCGCGGCGGCCGAGGGCCACAAGGCGCTGGTGTTCTCGCAGTGGACGTCGCTGCTCGATCTGGTCGAGCCCCACCTCGACGCGCAGTCGATGCCCTACCTGCGGCTCGACGGCTCGACCCGCGATCGCGGCGACGTGGTCGCCAAGTTCCAGGACCCCGCAGGGCCCAAGGTGCTGCTCATCTCGCTGCGCGCCGGCGGCACCGGGCTCAACCTGACCGCCGCCGATCACGTGTTCCTGCTCGACCCGTGGTGGAACCCGGCGGTCGAGGATCAAGCGGCCGATCGCGCCCACCGCATCGGCCAGGACCAGCCGGTGTTCGTGCATCGACTCGTCGCACGCGGCACCGTCGAGGAGGGCATCTTGGCCCTGCAGCTGCGCAAGCGCGAGCTCGCGGCGGCGGCGGTCGACGGCGGCGCGGGGGCGACCGCGATCACCCGCGACGAGCTGCTCGCGCTGCTCGACTGACGGCTATGGCGTCGCGGCGGGCGCGGCGACCGGCTCGATCGGCTCGCACGCGCAGCCCCAGGTCGCGGGCAGCGACGGGCACATCGTCGCCGCGATGATGCGGTGGCCCTCGGCGTTGGGATGGATGTGATCGAAGCTGCGGAGGTCCTCGCGGAGGAACCATCGCGGCAGCTCGGCCACGACCGCCGCGTCGAGCTCGAGCCGAGCCGCGCGCGCGGCCTCGTCGAGATCGGCGCGGGCCTGCTTCCACTTCTTGTCCTTGGCGAGCGCGGCCTTGGTCGCCTCGAAATCCCGGACGGCGGCGTCGCGGTCGCGCAGCGCCGAGTCATACAGATCGACCGCGACGTCGGGTTGCTCCTTGGGATCCCACGGGGCCTCGACGCCACCGGGTCGCTTGCGGCCGTACTCGCCGAACGCATCCGCCGGCGAGAGCCGCCCGACGGTGAAGTCGACCACCGCCTGCGTCACGCGCCGGTGCTCGAGGCCCTCGAAGCCGCGCCAGCGCCGATCACCCTCGTCGCCCCACGGCGTCAGCGACAGCGCGACGACCTTCATGCCGTGGCCGTGCGCGAGCACGAAGAGGTCGCGCATGTGCTTGTTGGTCGACTTGGGCGTCCCGACGCTGTTGAGGCCGCCGCCGTACACCAGCCAGTACTCGTGGCCGTCGTCGCGCAGGTTCACGCGCGGGTTGTCGAGCACGTGGGTGCGGAAGCGACGCTTGAGCGCCCAGGCCCCCTGCCCCACCTGCGACAGGTTGTGGACCTCGACGTTGGTGCACAGCCGCTCGATCTCGCGGGCGTACGGCTGCTTCGGCCACGCGCCGATCGACCCCGCGAGCACGACGACCTTGACCTTGCGATCGGCGTGCTTGAACCGCCACGTCGGCGGGGGCTCGACCGCAGGAGCTTCGGCCGCCGCATCGGGTGCGGGCGGCGGCTCGCTGCGCGCCGTCGCGCTCGAGGAACACAGCAACGCGCCGAGCAGCGCGAGCGTGGCATCACGCGGTGATCTTGAACGCATGGGACGCGAGCTCGACGCCATCGGCCGACACGATGCGCACGGTCCACGCGCCGATGTACTCGGCGCGCAGCCGCAGGTACGCGCGCGTGCGGTAGGCGTGGATGGGCTTCACGGCGATCTTCCCCCGGCGCGCCGTCGAGCCGTCGTTCTTCTGCCAGACGATCGACATGACCTCGTCCTGGCGCGGGTGGACGACCCGCAGACACACGTTGATCTCCTCGTTCGCCGCGACCGAGAACGAGGTCGCCACGCCGACGCAGCCGCTCTTGTTGTCGTACGACGCGCCCATCTCGACGCGATCGATGTGGATGCCGCCCGCGCCGATGCCACCGACCGGCGGGAGATCGGCGGGGCTCACCGGCAGGCGCACGAACGTCGCTGCGATCTCGGGCGGCGTGCCGGGCGGGGGCGTCCGCACGCCGCGGGCGCTCGGCGGCTGGGGCGACGGCGCGGGCACGACCGGCGTCGGTGCCGGTGCGGCCTCGGGCTCGGGGCGCTCGATCGGCGCCACCTCGCCCTCCGCGTTGCCGAGGGCGACGGGTCCGCTGGGATCCGTCGTCGGTGCGCGACCCGGGAGCGCGGGCGCGTCGGCCGGCGCCGACATGACGCCCGTCGACGCGACCGACTTGGGATCGCCCGACGGCGCGGCGCCCGGTCGACGAATCGGACCGCCGACCAACCACGCGATGCCGGCGATCCCTATCCCCGCGACGACCGCCCAACCGAGCGAGAGCCGCTTGGCCGGCGCGCCGAGCTCGAGTCCCGCGCCGCGCGCGGCGATGCGACGCGGCTCGCCGCTCGACATGCGCCGCGGTGTCACCGGCCGCACGACGCCGAGGGGACCCGTCTGCGGCCGTACGGCGCGGGCCGGCGGCAGCGGCAGCTCGCGATCGGGCTCCGGATCCGGCTCGATCGTGCCGGAGGCGGCGATGGGCGGCCCGCCCCTCGAGGGGAGCGGCGTCGTCGTCCGAGGGCGGGGCGTGCTCGACGGCAACGTGCGCGAGGGCGCGGCCGTGTCACTCGGCTTCGCGGTGCTCGACGACGGCTCGCGGGTCGCGGCGTCGGCGATTGCGGCGCTCGACGGGCCCGCGCCCACCTCCCCGATCGGCTTCGATCGCGGCTCGCGGGTGCCCATGATCGCCGCCATCTCGGCGTCGGACTCCCGGAGCCCGCGCATGCTCGACGACGACGCCGAAGCGACCGGCTCCTCGGGCGTGCTCGAGCCCTCGCGCGTGGCCATCGCCCACGAGCCCGACATCATCGCGTCCATGTCACGCGCGACTCGCTCGCGGACGATCGGCTCGTCGGGCAGGGCGTCGTCCTGCTCGAGGGTCGCGGTCGGGAGGTCGACCGAGGAGCTCTCGGCGACGCGCGGACCGGCATCGGCGTCGGCGTCTTCGTGCGACGCGGCCGCCTCGGTCGACGCGGACGCGTGCCGCGAGGGATCGAGCACCTCGTTCCAACCGGCATCGAGCTCGCGACGAGCGCCCTGACCGTCCGAGGGCCCCTGCGAACGCGGCCTCATGCGCTGCATCCTGCCAGAGACTCGCCCCGTCGCAAACCTCGGAGTCGCAGCGAGGCGACACGGGCCCCGCGCCCCCGAAACGATCGCACACGCGGCAATTCGACCCCTGGGATTGTCAACCGTCGATCCGCAGACTAAGAACTACCGAACGATGACCGTGCCCTGGTCCGCGTGGACGCTGCTCGGTGCGCTGGCGCTCGGGCCTGCGTGCGACTGGTCACCGCCGACGGTCGACGACACACCTGCGCGACGCGCCGTGCGGATCCCCCAGCCCGTCGCCCCCGCAGAGGAGGGCGTGTCGAAGGATCTCCTCCAGGCCTACGTCGAGCGCGACCCCATCCCCCGCGAGGAGTCCGAGCTCTGGGAGATGCCGTTCCAGTCGAAGCGCGTCGTGGTCGCGCTGCTCATCCTCGCCGCCCAGGACCGCCTCGAGGACCTCGACATGGTGCTCACGCCCGACGCGACGTGGGGCTTGCCGGAGACCCGCCGCTTGGGCGCGCGACCGATCTTCGGTCCCGATCGCGGCGAGGCGTTCCTCGCCGCGTTCCGCAGCGCCGCGCGCCGCTTCGACGCGAAGGCCGCGTGGACGACGAGCCGGCTGCCCTTCGGCCCGCAGGAGACCGTCCGCGCCGGCGCGGAGCCGCTGTGGTCGTACTACGTCAACGGCGACGACCGCATCTACTTCCGCGAGGTGCTCTACCGCGGTGTGGCGCGCATCGACTACGTCGGCTTCTTCGACGAACTCCCGACGGGGCCGATCGAGGTCGTCGACCACGGGCACCGGCCACCGATGGGGCCTCCGTTCCGACGTGCGCCGCGCAACGAGCCCGAGGCGATCGACGACGCGGCGGATCCCGAGGACATTCCACCGGCGATCCCCGTGCCCACGCCCGACCCGGCGTGATGCTACTCGGGCGTCACGCTCGCGCGCGACAGCATCGCCGCGACGCGCACGCGCAGCGGCGACCAGACGTGTCGATCGAGGAACGCCTCCGGCGCGAGCTCGCCGCGCTCGATCGCCGCGAAGTCCTGCTCCTGCCGCGCGAGCCGAGCCTCGACCGCGAGCTCGGCGATCGAACCGGCGCGTGAGTGCGTCGGATGCAGCACCCCGAACAGCGCCGGCACGCCGCGCCCGCGTCCGATCCACGAGGCGTGGACGTCGGCCTGCAGCTCGCGCAGCCGCGCGAGATCATAGGTGCCACCCCAGCCGCCCTGACCGACCCGCAGCGCGACGAACTGGGCGAGCGGTCGGCCGCTCGTGTCACGCAGCTCGCGCTCGAGCTCGGCGAAGCGGATGCGCAAGCGCCCCTCGCGATCGGACTGCAGCGGCGCAAGCTCGGTCCACGCACCGTCGGTGTGACGCACCGCGAGGCTCACCCGGCCGTGCCACGGTCGCAGTCGACAGCGCATGCGCTCGGCGTCGGAATCGAGGACGACGTCGCGACCCGCCGCTGGCGCGGGCACCTCGCTGCACGCGCGCGCGGACTCCAACGTGAAGGTCGCGCCGGTGATGCCGACCTCGCGGTACTCGATCACACCCCAGCCCGCGCGGCCGATCTTCGGCGCGGGCGCGGCCTGGGGCTCGCTGCGCGGCGCGACGACCGGCGGCCGTGACGGGCCGCACGCGAGCACGCATGCGGCGAGCCACGCGAGCCGCACGATCACCGACCGATCCCCCGAGCGCAGGTGCGCACCGCCCGACTCTAGCAGCCTCTCGCGGACCTCGACCACGGCGGCGGGGTCGCGTGGATGGGTGCGCCGGCCGGGCGGCGGTCGCCTTGACGCCCCGCCGCGCCCGCGCGACCGTCCCGCGGTGCGCGATCGACTGATCCGACTCCTCGCCGCCGCAGCGACCCTGGCCGCACCGGGGTGCCTGAAGATCCCCGACGATCTCACCGACGCGCCCGACGGCACGCCGGGCGCGCCGACCACGGCCGCGGAGCTCCTCGATCGGCACATCCGCGCGCTGGGCGGCACCGAGAAGCTCGAGGCGATCAAGCAGCGCACCGTCGAGGCCCGCATGGTCTTCCGCGCCGAGGAGGGCTGCGAGGCCGATCAAGAGGACTGCTTCTCCGAGGACAAGATCGGCTCGTTCGTCCTGCACACGACGGCCGACGGCAAGCTGTATCGCCGCACCGTGCTCGGCGACCTCGTCGAAGAGCGCGGCTACGACGGCAAGACCGGCTGGAGTCTGGGCGGCGACGGCATGCTGCGCCTCGACGCCCCCGACGAGGTCGTCGTCTCGCGCGAGGACGCACTGCTGCACTGGTACTTCGGCGTCGCCAAGCGCGGCATCGAGACGTCGCTCGTGCCGCCCCGCGACACCGACACCGACGGCCGCCCCGCGCAGCTGGACGGCGTGCAGTGGCGCGTCGACGCCTCGCAGCCGCCCAAGACCCTGTGGTTCGATCGTGCGACCGGCTTGTTGCGCGAGGAGACGATCGTCGAGGGCGACGAGCAGAACCGTCGCGAGCAGATCATCGTCTACGGCGACTACCAGCCGGTCGACGGCGTGCTGGTGGCCTACGACGTCCGCGTCATCAACCGCATCGGCGATCGCGAGCAGACGGTCCTGTTCGAGACGCAGCGCATCGACCACGCGCAGGTCGACGCGAAGAAGTTCGTGATCCCGGTCGTGGCGCCGCCGAAGGCCGCGACCGATCCGGTGCTCGAGGCGGTGGCCAAGGCCCGCGCCGACGCAGCCGCGAAGCCCAAGGACGCCGCGGCACAGATGGCGTTGACGCGGGCGGAGTTCGCCGCGGGTCACTTCGACGCGACCGAGAAGGCGGCGCTCGCGACGATCGCCCTCGATCGCAACGAGCCCGAGGCGCTGTACACCCTGGCGCGCGTGCAGCTGCTGCGGGGTGACGCCGCGGCCGCCGGTCGCACGCTCGCCAAGGCGGCGAAGGCCGGGGTGCGCCCCGACGCCATCGCACGCCAGCAGGCGTGGGTGTTCGCCCGGCAGCTCGACTTCCCCAAACTCGCGCGCGCGCTCGACGATGCCGGCGGTGCGACGATGGCCGGCCGCTACCGGGCGTTCGTCGGCAAGCCCTATACCTTGGTGCCGGCGACCCAGTGCGTGACCTCGGCGAAGCTCGCGGCCCCCGGGCCGCTCGCCGTCGCGACGATCGACATCTCCGGCAAGGGCGCCCAGGCCATCGTCGACACCGCGTCCGCCGAGGTGATCCTCGCGCAGTCGTACGCCAAGGAGATCGGGGTCGTGATCCGGACCCAGGCGTCGTTCGACGATCAGGCGCCCGAGGTCGGGTACGGCCAGATCGAGCAGCTCGCGATCGCCGGCGCGACGATCCGCAACGTCCCGGTCGCCGTGATCGCCGACGAGGTCGTCGCCGAGATGTCCGGCGACACCACCGGCAAGGTGCGCGCGGTCGTCGGTACCCACGTCCTCTCGCAGTTCCTCGTCGTCGTCGACACCCCCGGCGCGAAGCTCGAGCTCGTCGCCCCCGGCGCGAAGTGCAAGGCCGACCGCGACGCCCGCCGCAAGGGCAACGACGTCCGCTTCTACCTCCACGAGGCGCACCACATCTACCTGCCCGCCTCGATGGGGACCGCGGAGGGGTTGTACCTGTTGAACACGGGCATGCGCGGGGCAGACCTCGCCGCCACGCAGGCGACCTACTCCTACGCGGGCGTCGGCGCGCCCGCGCTGCGGTCCGACGAGGTCCCGATGGTCACCATCCAGGAGTTCACCCTGGGCGGCTACGTCGGCAAGAAGCTCGCGGCGGCCTTCGGCTTCTTCGAGCAGAACCAGAGCTCCGACGGATTCCGCCTGGATGGCATGATCGGCCTGGGCGCGTTCGGCGGCAAGGCGTGGGTCCTCGACTACGAGTCGCAGCGCATCTGGATCGCCCCGTGACCGCGCCCAAGACGTTCGTCGCAGAGCTTGGCGTCATCGGTGGGCGGCTCGTGTCCCGCCCGCGGTGGGACGTCGACGCCGACGGACGCATCCTCCGGGCCGGCGCCAGCGCGGAGTTCGAGGCGCCGCCAGCAGGAGCCACGCGCGACTTCGGCCGCGCGCTCGTCGTCCCGGGCTTCGTCAACGCCCACAGCCACGCGTTCCAGCGGGCGATCCGCGGTGCGACGCATCGCCGGCTCGCCGCCCGCGACGATTTCTGGAGCTGGCGCACCGCGATGTACGAGCGCGCCAACACCCTCGATCCGGACGGCCTGTTCGCGATCACGCGAGTCGCCTTTCGCGAGATGCTGCGCGCCGGCTTCACCACGGTCGGCGAGTTCCACTACGTCCACCACCAGCCCGACGGTCGCGCCTACGACGACGCCAACGAGCTGTCGTGGCAGGTCGTGCGCGCCGCGCAGGACGTGGGTATCCGCCTGGTGCTCCTCGAGGTCTTCTACCAGCGCGCGGGCGCCGGGCGGGAGGCATTGGCGGAGCAGCGCCGGTTCTGCGATCGCGACGTCGAGGCCTACCTCGCGCGCGTCGAGGCCCTGCGCGCCGCCGGCGTGTCGGTCGGCCTGGCGCCGCACAGCGTCCGCGCCGTCGCGCGCCCGGACCTCGAGCAGCTCGCCGCGTACGGTGCTCGCGAGCGCTTGCCCATGCACGCGCACGTCTCCGAGCAACGCCGTGAGAACGACGAGTGCCTCGCCGAGCATGGCTGCTCGCCGACGGCGCTGCTCGGCGAGTGCGGCTTCTTCGGGCGCCCCAGGGGCTTCACGGCCGTCCACGCGATCGCCACCGATGCCGACGACCGCGCCCGCCTCCGCGGGCAGACGGTCTGCGCCTGTCCGACCACCGAGGCCGACCTCGGCGACGGGCTCGTCGAGGCGTCCGAGCTCCGGTCCGACGGCGTCGCGCTCGCGGTGGGCAGCGACAGCAACGCCATCATCGATCCGATCCAGGAGGTGCGACTGCTCGAAATGGGCGAGCGTCTGCGCAGCCGCCGACGGATCTGTCTCGCCGGCGACGAGCGGGGGCTCGGCGCGAGTCTGCTCGAGATCGGCACCGTCGCCGGGGCGCGGTCCCTGGGCCTGGACCACGTCGGCGACCTCGTGGTCGGCAATGCCTTCGACGCCGCGGTGATCGATCGTCGGCACCCCCTCTTCGCGGAGGTCACCGACGACGCGATCCTCGACGCGTTGCTCACGTGCGCCACCGCGAGCGTGGTCTCCCACGTCGTCGTCGGAGGCGTGGAACGGACCCCGTGACGTCGCGTCGGGCCTCGAGCGTCGCCGCGGCGGTGGTGCTGCATCTCGGCGCGTGCGCCAAGCAGACCGACGCCGAGACGCGCGCCGCGTTCGAGGCTGCGGCGAACCCAAGGGCCAGCGGCGGCACCACGCCTCGCGTGCGTCCGGGCGGTCGACCACGCAAGCCGACGCCGGACGTGCGCACCGCGTGGCAGGGCGTCGCCGATCTCGTCGACGCCGCGATCGTGTTGATCGGCGCCGACACCGACGCGCGCGGCTTCACGGACGCCGCCACGAAGTGGTGCGCCGTGGCCCCCGAGCCCAAGAGCACCGCCGACGGACCGAGCTACGCCTGCTTCCCACGCGACGCCCTCGAGATCGGTGCGCGCTCGTTCACCCTCGACATCTCGCCGGCCGGCGCGATCGGCCTGCACATGGACGAGCTCGACGAAGCGACCAGCCGATCCTTGGCCGAGCAGGCGCGAGGCGCCGTCGCGCGGCTGTGTGCGACGCCGTTCGTGGCCGCCCCCTCCGACGACCTCGCGACCCGGGCGTTCCACACCTGCCCCGTCGACGGCGGATCCACGCTCGCCGTGGGGTGCGCCCGCTCGACCGTCGGACCGGGGTGGTTCGTCACCATCACGGTCCTCGGCGAAGTGCGCCGCGCCCCACCGGCCTGAGCCGGCGCAGTCGCGGCCTCGCTCCCGCATCCGGCGACCTGCGGGCCGCCGTAGCCATTTGCGACCCGTCGCACTAGACTGCGCCCGATGAACGAGGCCACGACGCTCTCGAGTGCCAGCCACGGCGGCATGCTGATCCCGTTCGACATGTTTCGGCTGTCGCAGCTCGCCGCGATCTTCGGCGAGCTCTTCATCAGCAAGGCTCGCAACGTCCTCGACGCGCGCCTCGTCGCCGTACGACACGAGGCGAGCCGGATCCTCCTGCTACGCATCGAGGGTCACGTGGTCGGTGACGACGCCGCCGACTTCTGGCGCGGCAACCCCGAGCTCGCCCTGGTGACGAGCCAGGCGGTTCCCCACCGCGTGCTGATGTACTGGGCGAAGCCCGGGCCGGTCGGCGAGCGTCGCGAGGGATTCTTGTTCGCGCAGCGCGGTCAGGTGATCGCGTCCGACGAGGCCACCGACGACGCGCCGCGTCCGGACGGCGCGTGGCCGGTGACGCGACTGTGCGAGCAGATGCGGCTGAACCTCGACGACCTCGCGGCCGGCTTCCCCGGGTCGCCGCGCGTCGAGATCTCGCTCGTCGACGCGAGCGGCTACAACGACGAGCAGCTGCTGATGACGCTCGTGGGCCGCGACCCTGCAGCAGAGGCTGCCAGTGCCGAGGGCGGCACACCGACGGCCGCCGCGCCGGCGGGACCGGGGGCCATGCGGGCGCCGGCTGCCCCAGGCGCGCGGCCGGCCTCGCCCGCGCCGTCCCCACGCGCCAACGTGGAGGAGGACGCGAAGCGCCGCGCCGCCGAGGCGGCGGCCGAGGTCGTCGAGCAGCGCAAGCGGGCCGAGCAGCTGCAGGCCTCGCTCGAGCACGTGATCGATCCGCTTGGTGTGATCGCCGTGCCGGCCGCCGGGCTCGGCGAGCCGGATCTCCTTCGTGCCCTCGTGATCCCGACGATCCAGGGCGATCTGCCGCCGGGGCTGCCGCGGAGCCTCGCCGACGAGCTCCAGGGCAAGCGCTGCGACATCGCCATCGCCGTCGAGTTCCTCAGCGAGGTCTTCGTCGAGAACAAGCCACTGTCACGACCCGAGCTGCAACAGCGTGCCACGACCATCGAGTTGGGCGGCCGATCGCTGCAGGCGCTCGAGGTGCTCGCGCCGCGCCTCGGCTACGGGACGCTGCTCAGCACCGGCAAGCGTCACGCGTTCATCTCTCGCAAGCTCGATCAGACACTGCCCGCCGAAGTGCTGCTGCGCATCCTCGACGGGCAGGGCTGAATCACCACGGGTGGCCGTCAGGCCATGTCGAAGCGGGCGCGGATGCTCGTGAGGATCTCTTCCTCGCGGGCTCCGATGGCCGGCTCTGCGAGGCGGTCGCGCACCAACGCCTCGAGGATCGTCCCGCGCTCCGGGTGGGGCGGCAGGTGCTCGGAGAGGTTGAGCTTGCGGCTCGCCAGCGCCTTGAGGAAGGGCTCGATCTTGCGGATCTCCTGGGCGATCCGCATCGTGACAGCCTTGCCTTCACCGCGCTTGCTGGCGAACTTCGGGGCGCACCGCTCGACGGCCTGCACGAGGTCCCTCGCGAGATCCAGGTCGACGTTGTCCTCGACTCCGAAGCTCGCGACGACGATCGGGCGACTCTGCGCGCGACGGTTGCCTTCCCCCGACCACCAAACATTGTGGGCGATGGACAGGTAAGTGCGGCGCGACTCGCCACAACGGACTTTGTTCCTTCGCAGGTACATAGGTCTCTAGTTCCTCGTGGTTGTGGCCGTCCGAGTGTTGGTCGGCTCGGCCTTGGCGGACACCGGTTACTGACGACCTACCGGTGCAAAGCTTCAACGCACGATCGACCTGGATCGATTTCCTCTCCAAGGCGACGAGATCACGGGATTTTCCGAGGTGTCCCCCCCGCCGGCCGGACCCCCATCCGGCCGCTCGCGGGGTCGGCCGAGCTCGACCGGCGATCAGAACTCGCAGTGTCGCGGCGTCCGCGGGAACGGGATCACGTCGCGGATGTTCTGCATCCCCGTCCCGTACATGATCATGCGCTCGAACCCCAGGCCGAACCCGGCGTGGGGCACGGTGCCGTAGCGACGCGTGTCGAGGTACCAGGAGTAGGCGTCCTTGTGCAGGCCCGTCTCCTCGATCGCCGCGACGAGCACGTCGTAGCGCTCCTCTCGCTGCGAGCCACCGATCAGCTCACCGACCTGCGGCACCAGCAGATCGACGGCGGCCACCGTGCGGCCGTCGTCGTTGCGCCGCATGTAGAACGCCTTGATCTCCTTCGGGTAGTCGGTGACGAACACGGGCCGCCCGATCAGCTTCTCCGTCAAGTAGCGCTCGTGCTCGGCCTGGAGGTTGGCGCCGAAGAAGACCGGGTACTCGAACTTCTCGCCCGACGCCTCGAGGCGCGCGACCGCCTCGGTGTACGACATCCGCTCGAAGGGCGAGTCCACGAGGTGACGCAGGCGCGCGAGCAGGCCCTGGTCCACGCGCTCGTTGAAGAACTCGATATCGGCGGTGCAGTCCTCGAGCAGCGTCTTCACCAGGTGTTTGACGAACGCCTCGGCGAGCGTGCAGTTGTCGTCGAGGTCGCAGAACGCCATCTCCGGCTCGATCATCCAGAACTCGGCGACGTGCCGGCTGGTGTTCGAGTTCTCGGCGCGGAACGTCGGCCCGAAGGTGTAGATGTCGCCCATGCCGACGGCGAACGTCTCGCCGTTGAGCTGACCGGAGACGGTGAGGAACGCCTGCCGCCCGAAGAAATCGGCGTCCCAGTCGATCGCGCCGGCGTCGTTGCGCGGCGGCTTGGACGGATCGAGCGTGGAGACCCGGAACATCTCGCCGGCCCCCTCGGCGTCGCTCGCCGTGATGATCGGCGTGTGCACGTAGACGAACCCGCGGTCTTGGTAGAAGCAGTGCACCGCGTGGGCCAGCTTGCTGCGGACGCGGAACACCGCGCCATACGTGTTGGTGCGGTTGCGCAGGTGGGCGATCGTCCGCAGGAACTCGTAGCTGTGGCGCTTCTTCTGCAGCGGGAAGTCGGGGTCGGCCTTGCCGATGATCTCGACCTCCGTCGCGCGCAGCTCGACGCTCTGGCCCTTGGCCGGCGACGCGACGAGCTCGCCGCGGATCGCCACGGCCGAACCCGTGGTCAGCTTGCGGACCTCGTCGATGTTCGCGAGGGTTTCGTCGGCGATCGCCTGCAAGCTCGCCATCGACGAACCATCGTTGACCTCGAGGAACACGAGCTGCTTGCTGTCGCGAACCGTGCGCAGCCAGCCCTTGATCCGGACGTCGGCGCGTGGCGGGGCGATGGCGAGCACTTCGACGATGCGGGTGCGCGGAGACTGCATGGCGGGCCGGGAGGGTAACACGCGGCGCGGCCCACCGACGCACCCCCACGACCCGCGGTGGCTGGGTCCTTGGCCTCGGGCACGACACGTGGGATCGATGGCGCATGCCCGAGGTGCTCCCGTCCCGGCCGACGCCCGCGCTCCCGATCCACGAGCGGTTCGTGTCGCTGCAGGGCGAGGGCCTCTTGGTCGGCGTACCCAGCTCCTTCGTGCGCGTGTCGGGCTGCAACCTGCGTTGCGCGTGGTGCGACTCCCCGCAGACCTCGTGGACTCCGACGGGGTCGTCGCAGACGCTCGACGAGCTCGAGGCGTTCTGCGCCGCCGGGCCGCGGCACGTGGTGCTCACCGGCGGTGAGCCGCTGATGTTCGCGAACCTCGCCGTGCTGTCACAGCGACTGCGCGCGCGCGGCCACCACGTCACGATCGAGACCGCCGGTACGGTCCTGCAGCCGGGCGCGCAGGCGGACCTCATGTCGATCAGCCCGAAGCTCGCCCACAGCGTCCCCCTCGAGCGGGATCCGGCGTGGGCCGAGCGTCACGAGGCCCGCCGCCGACGGGTCGACGTGATCGCGACGCTGATGGAGCAGCCGTGGCAGCTGAAGTTCGTGGTCCGCACCGGCTCCGCTGACGCGCTTCGCACCGATCTCGACGAGATCGAGGTGTTGCTCGCCGAGCTCGACGTCGCCGCCACGCAGCGCGAGCGCGTCCTGCTCATGCCCGAGTGCATCGACCCCGCGCGCCTCGGCGCCGCGTATGCGGCCCTGGTCGAGACCTGCCGCAATACTGGCTTCCGCCTCGGCGAGCGCCTCCACATCGCGATCTTCGGGCACCGCCCGGGAACGTGACGCGTCAGTGATCGAGCTCGGAGAGGGCGAACGCGTCGTCGTCGTCCGGAGTGCCCGCGCGCGCGCCTTGCCACTTCTCGTAGCCCGGGAAGGGCTCGCCATTGATGTCGAGGCCGACCGCTGGCGCCGAGACGGCGGTCCGCGGCTGCACGCCGCCGGCCGCGAGCGTCGCCGCCTCGGCCGGGTTCTCGGCCTCGCCCCACATCGCCTCGGGGGTCTGACCGATGGGCGTCACCATCGTCGCGGTGCCGGAGCTCGGTCCCGACGTGTCCCACGACGCCGCCGGCACCTGGTGCGGCGGAGGGGTGATCATCATCGTGGCTGCGTTGGTCGCCGACGCCTCGTGCGACCAGTTCGCAACCGGCTGGGTCTGGGATGCAGCGGCGCTCGTCGCCTGCATACCCACGCCAGTGGTTCGACGTGGTCGCGGCTCCATCGGCGGCGCCGCAGTCGGCTGCGCAGGACGGGGCATCGGCGTGATCGACGAGATCTCGGCGCGCGCAGCGAGCTCCGCCGCGCGGGCGGCCGAGGTCCGCGGCTGACACAGGCGCCAGAAGCGAACCGTCTTTGCGCTCGCGCCGGTCAACCGCACCAGCTCCTCGTCGCTGAGCCGCGGCAGCAGATCGAGGTACTGGGCGAGCCCCTCGCCGATCTCGACGACCTGCCGTCGGAGCGTCGCCACCAGATCGGCCTCGACGCCGGCGAGACGCGAGAGCTCGGCGTCGTCGAGCCGCATGAACAGGTCGAGGTACGGCACGAGCCGGTTCATCGGGTTGTTTCGGCGCGACGCATCGGTGCGAGGTGCATCCGCGCGTCGCGAGTCCGGCCCGTCCGCCATGATGCCGACGATACACCCAACGGGCGCCGCGGGATCCGGCCCACGCCACCGCGGACCCGCGGCTCGGATTCGGCTCGGGAACCCGGCCTCGGCGCCGCCCCTCGGCGGGCCGAGTCGGGGCTCGCGGACCACACCGCCGGGTCGTGGCCTGGCGGCCGGGCCCCGAGGCCGGGCCCTGGTAGCCTACTGGCGATGTCCTACAACTGGCTCCGCGCGCTGCACATCATCGCGCAGGTCACTTGGTTCGCGGGGCTCTTCTACATCTTCCGCCTCTACGTCTACCACGTGGAGAACGCGAAGGACGAGCGCGTCACCGCACTGTTGGCGGTGATGGAGCGTCGCCTCTATCGGGGCATCTGCTGGCCCGCGATGGTGGCGACGACGTTGTTCGGCGCGCTGCTGTGGTCGAACAGCTGGCACGGATACCTCGCGACCGGGTGGTTCAAGATCAAGCTCGTCGCCCTCGTCGCCCTGTTCGGCTACCACTTCTACAGCGGCAAGGTCCGGCTCGACCTCGCTGCGGGCACGTGCCGACTGACCTCGCGCCAGTGCCGCCTGATCAACGAGGTCCCGACGATCCTGCTGCTGACCATCGTGTCGATGGCGGTCGTGAAGCCGTGGAGCTAGGGTGGGCCTGCGAATTGGCGCGCGCGGCCCGAGCCGATATGATGCCGACGTGCGGAGGGTCTCGGCCACGCTCGTCCTCGTCCTCGTCGTCGCGTGCGACGGGGAAGACGCCGACAGCACGTGCGGGATCCCGACCGAGCGGATCCAGGTCGTCGCCAGCGCGATCCAGAACGGCTCGACGCTGCGCGCAGAGGTCGAGTTCTCGACGGATGGCGGCCCCGGCAAGGACATGCTGGCGCTGTGCGACAAGGATCAGCTGACGATCGCCGGTGCGCCGGCCGAGGTCGTCGTGCGACCCGAGCGCGTGGTCTACTCGTACACGCGCGAAGAGACCGGCACCCCGTCGCTCCGCTTCGATCTGCAGCGTGAGGACGAGACATCCGTGGGCTTCACGATCGATGTCCCTCCGGCGTTCGAGGTGACGTCGCCGGAGTCGGCGGCGGAGGTCTCGCGGTCCATGGATCTCCTCCTCGAGTGGGCGCCGCCCAACCCCGGCGAGTCGATGCGCATCGAGCTCGGCGAGGAAATCGGCAACGGCGTCTGCCTCGAGACCGATGTCGCGGAGCACGACTACAAGGGGCTGTCGGGGGTCGACATCGAGGACGACGGCAACTGGAAGATCCCCGCCGACGTGATCGACAGCGGTGCCCGCGACCGCTGCGAGGCGAGCTACCGGTTCACGCGCATGCTGAACTCCGAGTACCCGAGCGAGCTCGCGGACGGCGGCTACCTCGAGGGCCGCGTCGAGCGCATCGTCGCGTTCGTGTCCGTGCCCTGATTCTGCGCCGCGCTTGCGCGACGCGGGCCGCTGGGCCAGAGTTCAGCCGTGCGTTGGCCGCGCAAGGGCATCCTCATCCGCCTGTGCATCTACGTCCCGGTGCTGCTGTACCTGTCGTGGCGGGGGCGCCGCCCGCCGATGCCCAGGTCGACGGCGAGCTCGATCGAAAGCTCGCGCCGCACAAGCGCATCATCAGTCTGCCCGATGGCACGCAGCAGGAGATCGTCGAGCTGACGCCCGAGCAGGCCGAGGCGATCCTCGGGCCCATCCCCGCGCTGGAACAGAACGATCCGGGCCCGGCGCCGGCCGACGCCCCGGCGAAGGCCGCCGCGCCCCGTTGACCGCCGCGGGGTTGTGGCCAACGCTTCGGCCGTGGATCGCAACACCTTCCTCGAGCAGTCGTCGCGCACCCTCGAGCGACTCGAGCGCGGCCTCGGGGCGCTCGAGCACGAGGCCCTCGACGTGCAGCTGTCGGGCGACGTGCTCACGCTGGCGTTCGACGACGGCGCGCGCTTCGTGATCAACGCCCACAGCGCCGCGGGTCAGATCTGGATGGCCGCCGAGCGCAACGCCTGGCACTTCGACTACATCGAGGATCGCGCGGTGTGGATCGCGGCGAAGACCGGCGACGAGCTGCTCGCCACCGTGGAGCGACTCGTGGGCAAGAAGCTCGACGCCGCGGTCCGCCTGTGACGGCGCGCGGCACCGCGGTCGTGGGCATCGGGGCGAACCTCGGGGATCGCCGCGCGAGCCTGGCCACCGCGCGTGATCGCATGGGCGAGCTCGAGGACACGCGCGTCGTCGCGAGCTCGTCGATCTACGAGAGCACCGCCGTCGGCGCGCCGGGGCCGAACTTCCTCAACGCCGTGATCGTGCTCGACACCGGGCTGTCGCCGCGCGAGCTGCTGACGGCGCTGCACGGGATCGAGGCTGCGATGGGTCGCGTGCGTCGCGAACGTTGGGGGCCACGCGTGATCGATCTGGACCTGCTCGCGTGGGTCGCCGCTGGCGAACGCGCCTCGGTCACCTCGACGGGGAGCGTCGATCTGCCCCATCCGCGGATGGCGGCGCGGGACTTCGTGCTCGTACCGCTGCAGGAGGTGTGGCCGCAGCTCGAGCTCGACGGCCTGGGCGTGGCGGAGCACCTCGCGCGCCTGCCTGCGGACGCGCGCCGCATCGTCGCGCGACACGACGGCGGGCTGTGACCGCCCCGTGGGGCTGGGATCGCCTCGTGGGTCTGTGGTACCGTAGCGCGGCTCGCAGGCGGATAGCTCAGCGGTAGAGCGGCGCGTTTACACCGCGTTGGTCGCAGGTTCGAATCCTGTTCCGCCTACGGTGATCGTCCCGCACCGCTACGGCGCGCGCGGCTGCAGCGACGGACCGTTGCCCACCGGCGCGGCCTCCTCGGGCTCGGCCTTGGCCGGGGCGTCCTTCGACTTGGGCGCCGCCTTGGTCGGGGCGTCGTCGGCCGCGTCGCCGACGATGAGGTAGCCGACCGTGACGCCGACCGCGATCGCGACGACTGCGGCAGCGACGAGCAGCACCACGAAGCTGCGGCTCGACCGACGGGCGCGCAGCGTCGTGGTGGTCGTCGGCTCGTAGGTCGGATGCAGGTCGAGGGGGCCGGGATCGTGGCGCACCGATGGCGGGTGCGACGGCGCGGGCGAGACGACCGGGCGGGCGAGCGGCGCCGGGGCGTGGTGCGGTGCGCCGTGGTGCGGTGCGCCGGGATACGGGGCCACCGCCGGGGGCGGGACCGGCTGCGCGGGTGCGGGTGAGCGCGGGGACGGGACGGCGCTGCGACTGCTCGAGCGGGCTGCGGGCGGCGGCATCACGAGCTCACTCGGCGGACGCGACGGCGCGGGCTGCTGCGGAGGCGACGGTTGCGGGCCACGGGCAGCCGACGGCGGCGCGGTGCCGGCCCGCATCGCGGCGAGGATCGCATCGTCGAGTTCGACCGTGCCCTCGTCCTCCGGGATCGGGAGGCGCGCGTGCATCGGCGGCGCGACGGGCATCGGCGCCACGGGCATCGGCGCCACGGGCATCGGTGCGACGGGCATCGGCGCCACGGGCATCGGCGGAGGCGTGCCGTACACCGCCGGTGGTGCGGGCATCGGCGCGGCGGCGACCGGCGGCGCGGCCATGGCGGGCGCGTCGGCCTCGGGCGCGGGCGGAGCGTACGCGCGGACGAGTCCCCCGAGCACGCCCGCGATCTCGGGCGAGCTCGGCGGCAGCGCGGCGATCGCCTCGGCGCACGACTTCGGCCGCGACCGCGGCTGCTCCGCGAGCAGCCACAGCCGCAGGCGCTCGATCGGCTCGGGCGCCGGCCGAGCCAGGGGCGGCACCTCGCCGGCCATCGCGACGCGGTACAGCGCGCGGACGTCGTCGAGCCCGCCGCGGAACCTCGCGCCGTCGACGAGCTCGTGCAGCACGGCGCCGACGGCCCAGAGATCCATCGATGCCGCACGCATGCGCGTGCCGAACTGCTCGGGCGCCGCGTAGATCAGCGCATCGGCGCCGCGGTCGGCGATCCGACTGGGGTCGTCGTCGACGACCGCACCGAAGCCACCGACGCGGACGACGCCATCGACTCCGATCTGGACGACCGACGGACGCACCGCCGCGTGCACGATGCCGCGGGGATGACCCGGCGCGCCGGCAGCCCGGTGCGCGGCGTCGAGGCCGGCGAGGACCGACGCGACGATGTGCTGGACGACCGCGATCCACCGCGCCTCGCCCTGCGCGCGCAGGCCCGCGAGCGCGCCGTAGAGCTCCGGGAGCGGCACGCCCGGCGCGCCAGGAGTCACGCCCGCGTGCCACGTGCCGATCGCGATCGCCTCGGAGGCCGCGAACAGGTTGGCGTGGCGCAGCCACGGCGCGAGCTGGACCTCGTCGCGATAGGGCGACGGCGATCCCGGCACGCCCGCGCGCAGTCGCACCGTCGCCGGCGCGGGCGGGATCGTGTTCGTGCGCCCGAGCCAGACCTGCTCGTCCTCGATCGTCCGCTCGTGGCGCACGAGCAGGCAGCCGCCGACGGCGAGTCCGCGCTCGAGGGGGGGAGAGCCGTTGCTGGTGCCGCTACGCTGTTCCATCCGGGTGATGGCGCCGTTGGTCGGCAGCGCGAGCGCGAACAGTACCACGGGGCAGCGCGAGTCGGTCGACGTGGCGCCGGGTCGCGCGGCGGGGCGCAGGACTCGACACGCGGTCACGGCGCGATGGGCCCGCACCCCGCCGCTCCACGGGCCACACGTCGGGCGCCTCGACGGGCCGGGCACGGGCCCGCGTCCGCGTCACCGACCGAGCTCGTCGCGCGGCGGGTGACGAGCATGGGATCGTCGGCGATGGAATCAAACGGGGCCGCCTCGCGCGTGGTTGACGTAGAAGACGAGCGCATCGCGAAGCAAGACCCGCAAGTCCGCACCATCTCTTCGGAAGGAGTCTTCTCCCAGTCGGCCCCCAGAAATCAAGACCGTGTAGACCTGTCCGTCGCTTCTCTGGCCATCGACCTTGACCAGGGTGTTGCCCCCGTCTCGCCCGACCGCATCGAGAGCGGCAAGCAGGCCTGCAACTTCGCCCCAAGCCTTCACTGCGACTTGCACGTCAATTCCAGCACTTCTCAGCGCGTCGAGAATCTGCTCGCTATCCATCACTGGACCTCATCGTCCAAGGACCGCAGTAGTCTCTACGACGCTTCGAAGGTCACGAATATGCACCGAATCCAATCCAACCTCCAGAATCCTCTGAACTAGGACTGTCACCCCAACCTGGACGTGACCGCGCAGGCTCGGCTCATACGGACGACGACTCATGAATCGCATCTTCGGGTGGTTCGGCCCGCGCTGCCTTCCACCCCTCCCCCGCCTGTGGGCTGAGCCCGAGCGGCTCGCTCTGACCCC
>LNFM01002823.1_pt1 | contig 35702 bp, 28 predicted proteins | sample 596031 | NCBI WGS metagenome assembly LNFM01 (sample SAMN04254537, study PRJNA301005) | activated carbon metagenome | isolation source: dual media filters at the Ann Arbor, Michigan drinking water treatment plant | place: USA: Ann Arbor | reverse complement strand
AGACATTCAACGTTGGGCTATATCAGCCCAATTGACTTTGAACAGCAAGCTCAGTTAGCTTAATGCGGTGTCTTTCAGTTTGGGGACAGGCCAATGTAGCCCCTATCTCGTTTCATTCATGCAGAGTTTGCCTGACGATTAAAGCAACTCCACACTATCCAAATTCAAATAACAACTCTCTCTCGTAGTCGTCACAAAATCCGCCAGATACGGTTTCTCCGAAACTTCCGGCAAACAAGCCGCATACAAGCGTCCGGTCAAACCATCTGCAGTGATCCGCTTGGCCTTCACATAATCCCGATTCAAATAATTTTGTGCCGCCCACACAGGTAGCGTCGCAATGCCGCGTCGGCTCGCGACCAGTTGCAGCATGGCGACGGTCAGCTCTGTGGTGCGGCGTTCGACTTTTACGCCGGCCGGTTTCAATACCTGGCGCACGACGTCCAGCATGTCGTCCGGTACCGGATAGGTGATCAGCGTGTCGCCTATGAAATCTTCAGCGACCAAAAACTCCTTATCGGCTAGAGGATGATCATGCGCCACCAGCGCGACGATCTCGAAGCGGAATAGGGCGTGGTAATCGACTGTTTCATCCGTATCGATCTCGGCCACGATGGCGACGTCGGCTCTGTGTTCGTACAGCAAGCCAACCGGGTCGGCTTGAAAGCCGGAGACGATATCCAGTTCGACCTCGGGCCAGCGACCGCGGAATACGTCCATCGCCGGCATCAGCCAGTCGAAGCAGGTATGACATTCCACCGCGATGCGTAATTGGCCGGCGACGCCTTGTGCCAGTCGCACCAGATCGCGCTCTGTTTCCGCGACTTGCGGCAGCACGGCGTCGGCCAGTTTCAGCAGACGTTCACCGGCGGGTGTGAAGCGTACCGGTACCGACTTGCGCTCGAACAACTGCGTGCCGTGATGATCTTCCAGTTGCTTGAGCTGGTGCGAGAGGGCGGATTGGGTGACATTGAGGAGCGAAGCGGCGCGCAACAGGTTGCCGGCTTCGCGCAGCGCGATCAGGGTTTTGAGGTGGCGTAGTTCAAGAATGGATTGCATGACGACCTTCCGAAAAACCTGTGTATGAATTTAATTCAAGATGATTCTTAATATTTATCGTTTGAATCATAGACCTCTGAAGTCCAAACTGGCAAGCCTCGAAATCGTTATTGGAGTTTAAGGTATGTCAAACGCGGCAAAGGCACACATTCTGGGTTTCCCCCGCATAGGCGCGCAGCGTGAATTGAAGTTCGCGGTCGAATCGTTCTGGCGTGGCGACACCGATTTGGCAGCATTGCAGGAAACTGGCAAAACCTTGCGGCAGCGCCATTGGGCAATCCAGGCTGATGCAGGTTTGGACCTCGTGTCGGTGGGCGATTTCGCCTGGTACGACCAGGTCTTGAATACACTGGCTTTGCTGGGCGCTGTGCCAACACGCTTCAAGTTCGATGCAAAAAAACTGACGCTGGCCGACTACTTCACACTGGCACGCGGTAACCCTGAGCACTTCGCGATGGAAATGACCAAATGGTTCGATACCAACTATCACTATCTGGTGCCTGAATTTACGGCGGACGTGCGCTTTGATGGTGGTGTCGACTGGCTGTTTGAAGAAAACGCCGAAGCCGTCGTGCTCGGTCACAAAACCAAGGTCACGCTGGTTGGTCCACTGACTTTGCTGTACCTCGGCAAGATTAAATCCGGCGAAGGGGAGAAGAAATTCGACAAGCTGGATCTGCTGCCTAAAGTCATCGCCGGATATCAAAACGTATTGAAGCGTTTGCAAGCTGCGGGAGTGGAATGGGTGCAGATCGATGAACCGATACTGGCATTGGAATTGGCTGCCGTCTGGCGCAATGCGTTCGTGCCAACTTACGAGGCGTTGAGCGCGGCTGCACCTAAATTGCTGCTGGCAACCTACTTCGATCAAGTGCGTGAGCACACAGCCTTGCTGCATAGCCTGCCTGTCGCCGGTGTGCATCTGGATCTGGTGCGCGGTGCAGGGCAGCTGGATGATTTCCTGAAAGACTGGCCGCAGGATCGCGTGCTCTCGGCGGGTATTGTGGATGGTCGCAACATCTGGCGCGCTGATCTGGATGCGGCCTTGCTCGCATTGCAGCCTCTGCACGAAAAACTTGGAGACAAATTGTGGGTCAGTGCGAGTTGTTCCTTGCTGCACGTGCCTGTCGATCTGGCGCATGAAAACAAACTGGATGAAGAACTCAAAGGCTGGCTTGCATTCGCGACGCAAAAAGTCTTGGAAATTACCGCGGTTAAACGTGCGTTGAATGGCGAGAAAGATGCGGTTGCCGAGCAATTCAATGCTGCCGCATTGGCAGTTGCCGCGCGCAATACTTCGCCACGCATACACAATCCATTGGTGCAAAAACGCCTGAGCGAAATCAACAAGATTTCGGCAGCACGTAACAATATTTTTGCGGATCGCATCGTCAAGCAGCAAGCACGTTTTAAGTTGCCGGCTTTCCCAACGACCAACATCGGTTCTTTCCCGCAAACCACGGACATTCGTCAAGCGCGTGCGCAATACAAACGCGGCGAAATCGGTCATCTCGATTATCTGAACAAGATGCGTGATGAAGTGCGCCTGGTCGTGCAGAAACAGGAAGAAATCGGCCTCGACGTATTCGTGCATGGCGAGCCGGAACGTAACGACATGGTCGAATACTTCGGCGAACAATTGTGGGGCTACGGTTTCACCGCAAACGGCTGGGTACAAAGCTACGGTTCACGTTGCGTCAAACCGCCATTCATCTACGGCGACGTATATAGACCGGAAGCAATGACAGTCGGCTGGAGCGAGTTCGCACAAAGCCTGACTGCCAAGCCGATGAAAGGCATGTTGACTGGCCCGGTCACGATGTTGCAATGGTCGTTTGTACGTGACGATCAACCGCGCGACACGACTGCGCTGCAAATCGCTTTGGCTTTGCGCGATGAAGTCGTCGATCTGGAAAAAGCCGGCATCGGCATGATCCAAATCGATGAGCCTGCGTTCCGCGAAGGCTTGCCTTTGAAAGCTGCCGACTGGCCGCATTATCTGGATTGGGCGGTGAAAGCATTCCGTATCACCGCATCTGGCGTGCAGGATGACACGCAGATCCACACGCACATGTGCTATTCGGAGTTCAACGACATTTTGCCGTGGATCGCCGCGATGGATGCCGATGTAATTACGATTGAAACTTCGCGTTCGGATATGGAATTGCTGGACGGCTTTGGCGAGTTTGCGTATCCAAACGACATCGGCCCTGGCGTCTACGATATCCATTCGCCACGTGTGCCACGTGTGGAAGAAATGCAGCGTCTGTTGCGCAAGGCGCGCGGTGTAATTCCTGATGCGCAGTTGTGGGTCAATCCGGATTGCGGCCTGAAAACACGTGGCTGGCCGGAAACGACGGCCGCGCTGGAAAACATGGTGCTGGCAGCACGTACCTTGCGCGCTGAGGTCGCTGCTCAGTAATAAGCAGCCTCGGAAAGCAATATCAGTACAGGCCTAAACCAGGCTTGAGCTGACACGATTCAGTCGATCAAGACGGGCATGCGGATTATTCTTCGTGCCCGTTTTCTATTCCTGGAGCTTGATTGATTAATTCGCAAAGACAGTCGCGAGTGCGCTGGAAACGGTAATCGTAGGGTTTCAAGCCGGGAATTGTTAGAATGGCGTATTCCCGGAACTGCTGTCTTTGCGCGGTCTCCATTCTTTCATTCTTGCCAAGTTAGACCTTCCCTATGTTGAGTTACCGCCATGCCTTCCACGCAGGTAATCACGCCGATGTACTCAAGCATCTGGTACAGATTCAATTGCTGAAGTACATGAATCAAAAAGACACGCCGTATATGTATATCGACACCCACGCTGGTGCCGGTGTGTATGCGCTCGACGGTAATTACGCTGCGAAAAATGCCGAGTTTGAAACCGGTATCGCCAAGCTGTGGGATCGCAAGGATTTGCCGGTGCCGCTGGCTGAATACATGCAAGTCGTGAAGGCGCTTAACCCTAGCGGCAAGATGCGTTATTACCCTGGCTCGCCGTATTGCGCGGACAGCATCATGCGTGAACAAGACAGATTGCGTTTGTTTGAATTGCATCCAGCCGACAGTAAAAACCTGGCCGATAATTTCCGCAAGCTGGAAGCACATGCAGCAGAGCAGGGCAAACGTCCAACGGTGCGCGGCAAGCGCATCATGATCGAGCGCGGTAATGGTTTTCAGGGTTTGAGAGCTTTGCTGCCGCCGCCATCGCGCCGCGCGCTGGTACTGATCGATCCGCCGTATGAAGACAAGACTGATTACCGTACTGTGGTGCAGACGGTTTCTGACGCGTTGACACGTTTTGCAACCGGTACATATGTAGTGTGGTATCCGGTATTGAATCGCCTTGAATCGCGCACGCTGCCAGAAAAATTGAAGCGCTTGACAGCCAACGGTTGGCTCAATGTGACCTTGTCGGTAACGACGCCTTCACCGGATGGATTCGGTCTGCATAGCAGCGGTATGTTCGTGCATAACCCACCGTGGACGCTGGAACCGATGTTGCGTGAATTGATGCCGTATCTGGTCGAGACACTAGGCGGCGATTCCGGTGCGGGCTTCACATTGGAGTCTGGCCAAACTGTCGCCACTAATACCGGAACGCGCCGCGTATAGACCTCAAACAAGCCTGCCTTTGCAAGTGAAAAATGCTGATATGTCACATGACGCAGCTTATGAAACACGCATCAGGTAGCACGCTTGCATTATAGAAATATTAACGGAATAATGAGCGGCACCAATTAACAAAGATTTGCATGGATAGTTGATTTCTCGGTTTGAAATAGGCATATGCTGTTTCTTGAGATTAAGAATCAATGCAGCAACAAGCAACAGCGGCACAGAATAAAAAAAATCAAGTGACGGTAACAATGCAATTGAATGTTTGATCGAACGCAATCGCACCGGTCGTTTTTCATACGTTAATTCAGAACGCGATGCACCTGATCATCATGTTCGATTAGGAATACAGAGACAAACATCCTGATGATCCCCGATCTCAATCAGCACCTGCCGGATGACCTTCCCCGCGTGAAGGAGTTTTTTCTCGCGCGTCAGCCCATATTGAATTGCGACCAGATGCTGGTTGCTTACGAACTTTTATTCCGGCGTGCTGCAGCCGGCCCCGCCAATGTGATCGATGATCTGGCGGCGACTGCATCTGTGATCGCGCATGCTTCGGAACTGGGTATCTCCAATGTGATTGGCGCATCGTTGGGATTCTTCAATGTCGATGCTGCAGTATTGATGTGTGACTTCGTTAATTTCCTGCCGTGCGACAAGGTTGTGCTGGAAATTCTGGAAACGGTGGAAGTCACGCCGGAGCTGGTTGCGCGCGTGGCCGAATTGGCTGCGCAGGGTTTCACCTTCGCACTCGATGACGTGATTTCGCATTCAGAGTCGCTGCAAAAATTATTGCCGCTGGTGAAAATCATCAAGATCGATATCACGGGCATGAACAGGGATGAGATGGCCAAACTGGTCAGTCATTTCGGAAAATCAGGCAAATTGTTACTGGCAGAAAAAGTCGAAACGATAGAACAGTTCACGGACTGCATGGATCTGGGGTTTCATTATTTTCAGGGCTATTATTTCGCGCGTCCGGTGATTCTTTCCGGTAAAAAGCTGGCGCCATCTCAACTGGCGATCATGCAGTTGTTGAGCTTGATCGTAGCCGATGCAGAAACCTCTGAAATTGAAACTGCGATCAAGAAAGATGCATCGCTGGTACTTACTCTGTTACGTTTGACGAATACCCCGGCCATGGGGATTACTCAGCGTATCGATTCGCTCGGGCAGGCCTTGACGGTGCTGGGCCGTCGTCAATTGCAACGCTGGTTACAAATCATCCTGTACGCAGAACATCATAAAGGCAGTCATTTCGCTTCGCCATTGCTGCAACTGGCAACCACGCGCGGCAAGCTGCTGGAACTGATCACGGAAAAACTCAGGCCGGATGATCGTGCGATGGCGGATACCGCTTTTACTGTCGGCATCATGTCCCTGATGGATACCTTGTTCGGACTATCGATGAATGAAATTCTGGGGCAGGTTGCCGTGGTTGATGATGTCGGTGACGCCTTGCTCTATCGCAGAGGCTACTACGGCGACTTGCTGAAGCTTGCCGAGTACATAGAGCGCATTGAAAAAACCGGCGCCTTGCTGCTGCCGACATTAAAAAAATTGAATCTTTCTATCGAAGATCTTTATGCTTTGCAGATAGTGGCATTCGAATGGAGCAACAACGTTTCGCGCGCGTAGTAAAAGCGCTCCGCTTGATTCGTGCCAATACGGATTCTGCTTACCATTTCAATATCGACTTCCCTCATCAATTCTCAGGGCAACCTTCCAAATGCCGATTTTGGTATGGGATGTTTGCTGCAAACGTCTATCGTACTTGACGTTAAAATAGGCCATGATGAATCAAGTAACAACCCCGGATAACGACGATGATGAAGACGGCGGCGCACCGCCGATTCCTGCTGGTGCCAAGAATTACATGACGCCGCAGGGACACCTGCGCATGAAAAACGAATTGCTGAAGTTGATTGATGTGGACCGTCCTGAGGTGGTGCAAATCGTATCCTGGGCTGCATCGAATGGTGATCGTTCCGAGAATGGCGATTACATCTACGGCAAGCGACGCTTGCGGCAGATCGACGGACGGATCCGGTTTTTAACCAAGCGACTTGATCTGGCGGAAGTGGTTGATCCCACCGTGCACTACGGTAGTGACCAGATTTTTTTCGGTGCAACGGTACGTTATGAAACCCAATCAGGCGAAGAACATACGGTCACGATATTGGGTATCGATGAACTCGATCCCTTGAATGGCAAGATCAGCTGGATTTCACCGGTTGCACGTGCATTGACGAAGGCGCGTGAAGGCGATACCGTTACCTTGAAAACACCGGGCGGGATTGAAGAACTGCTGGTTCTGGAAGTTACTTATCCGGCGCCTGTTGTTTAATCTCAAAGCAGATTTCAGCAGCGTATTTGAAAAGAGGATTGCAAAAGCGCGGATAAGGTAAAAAGTTTAAGAGCCGCCTTTATGGCGCAGCAAACGCGTGACACCAGGAATGGCACGCAGATTGCGCATCACACGTGCAAGGTGTACGCGATCTTCGATTTGTACTGTGAAGTGCAGATAGGTAATCGAGTGTTCTTTATCTTCATCCATGCCGACGTGCGTGATATTGGAATCGGACTCGCTGATTTCCGCCGCTATGCGCGCCAGAATACCTTTTTCATTGCGTGCCAGAAGCGTGATGCTGCAATCGAAGCGGCGATCAATGTCAGCACCCCATGTGACGTCTATCCAGCGATCAGGTTCTTTGGAACGCTGTCTTCTTGCGATGTCGCATTCAATGTTGTGTATGGTTAAACTTTGATCACGTTTCATCTGGCCGATAATCGAATCGCCTGGAATCGGTTGGCAACAAGGTGCCAATTGAACGGAAACGCCTTCGCTGCCATAGATGACGACGGGATCGATTTTCTTTGGCACGACTTCACCATTGACATCGATTTGCGGCATGTCCAGCGATTGGTCATTTTCCATCATGCCAAGGATGTGGCGCGCCACCAAGGCTGCCATGCGTTTGCCGACGCCGATATCGGCGTACAGATCATCCAGTGATTTGGCGCTGGATTCGTTCAGCAAACGTTCGGTAACGGCAGTCGGCAATTCAGTATGCAGATTCAATGCAGCTAATGCCTGCGACAGCAGCTTGCGTCCCAGTTCTATCGACTCGGTCAGATTGATGGTACGTAGGTGATGGCGAATCGCCGAGCGCGCCTTGCCGGTACGGACAAAACTCAACCAGTTTGGATTCGGACGCGAGCTTGGCGATGTGATGATTTCCACGATATCGCCGTTACGCAGTTCAGTGCGCAATGGCACTTGTTCCAGATTGATCTTGACCGCTATTGTCTGATCGCCGACATCGGTGTGAATGGTGTACGCAAAATCAAGTGCGGTCGCACCGCGCGGCAGGGCGATGATTTTCGATTTCGGTGTGAAGACATAAACCGAATCAGGGAACAGGTCGACCTTGACGTGTTCCAGGAACTCGGCCGAGTCTCCGGTTTGTTTCTGGATATCGAGCAAGGATTGCAGCCACGCATGCGTGCGTTGCTGCAAATCGTTCAGGCTGCCTTCATCGTCTTTGTATAACCAGTGTGCGGCGACGCCAGACTCTGCAACGCGGTGCATGTCTTGTGTGCGTATCTGGAACTCGACCGGCGTGCCGTAAGGCCCGATCAAGGTCGTGTGCAGTGATTGATAGCCGTTCAGCTTCGGAATCGCGATGTAATCCTTGAATTTGCCCGGCATAGGCTTGAACAATGCATGTAGCGTACCCAATGCAACATAGCAATTCGCAAAGCTGTCGACGACGACGCGGAAGCCGTAGACATCCAGCACTTGCGAAAAGCTCAGGCGTTTGTTGAGCATCTTTGAATAGATGCCGTACAAGGTTTTTTCACGGCCGTAGACTTGTGCCGGGATGCCGGTCGCTGTCAGCGTGTTATTGACGGATTCGAGAATCTTGCTGACGACTTCGCGGCGATTGCCGCGTGCTGCCTTGACTGCTTTGCCCAGCGTTTTATACCGCATCGGATACAGATGCGAGAACGACAGGTCTTGCAGTTCACGATAAATATTGTTGAGGCCGAGACGATGTGCAATTGGCACGTAGACTTCCATCGTTTCGCGCGCGATGCGGCGTTTCTTGATGGCGGACATTGAGCCCAGCGTGCGCATATTGTGCAGGCGGTCGGCCAGCTTGACCAGAATGACGCGCACGTCGCGCGCCATTGCCAGCAGCATCTTGCGGAAGTTTTCCGCCTGCGCTTCGATCTGGCTTTGGAATTCGATTTTTTCCAGCTTGGACAGGCCGTCGACCAGATTGGCAACCGGCGCGCCGAAGCGTTCGATCAATTCATCCTTGCGAACGTCCTGATCTTCCATCACGTCATGCAATAGCGCGGCCATGATGGCCTGGGCATCCAGCTTCCAGTCGGCGCAAATTTCGGCGACAGCGATAGGATGCGAAATGTACGGTTCGCCCGACATGCGCATTTGACCGAGATGCGCTTCATCCGAGAAGCGATACGCTTCCTTGATCTTCTTCAGTTCAGAAGCATTCAGGTATTCAGAGAGCTTGTTCGTCAGTTGCGTAACAGATGCCACGCCGGGAACTGGCACGGGCGCTGCAGCAGGGGATTTGTTCGTTGTAACTTTGGAGGCCGAGCGGTCGGGAACCGCTCGGTTATTTGGAGCGACGGATAGCGTTGAATCTGCAGGTGTCAGGCTCATTCTGGGTGCTTATCAGCCGCATAGCGGTAACAGTAGAGATTAATTAGCTAGGGACTTTTTTCAGCATTTCAATACCGACATGGCCAGCTGCGATTTCGCGTAATGCGATCACGGTTGGTTTGTCTTTCGCATCAACCTTAGGTGTGTGACCTTGCAGCAATTGACGTGCGCGATAAGTCGCCGACAAAGTGAGTTGAAAGCGATTTGGAATCTGTTTGAGGCAATCTTCAATGGTAATGCGGGCCATACGTGCTCCTAAAAATACGATATCAGCTTAAATTGGCATGAATGCCCAATTGGGCGAACAGGGATGCGTTCCGAGTTGCCTGCTGTGCGAAGCGACAGCGTGTGGCTTTCACAATCGCGCTCAACTCGGCTAAAGCGACTGTAAACTCTTGATTGATAATAACATATTCGAACTCGGAAGCGTGCGCGATTTCACCGCCCGCAGCCAGAATGCGGCGTGTAATCACGTCGTGATTATCCTGGCCACGCTTTTTCAAACGTTCTTCCAGTGCGGCAATAGATGGTGGCAGAATGAAAATGCCGACTGCATGCGGGAACTGCTTTTTGACTTGCTGCGCACCTTGCCAGTCGATTTCCAGCAAAACATCGACGCCAGCTGTCATTTGCTCCATCAGGCGGATGCGCGAGGTGCCGTAATAGTTGCCAAATACTTCAGCTGATTCGAGAAACTCGCCAGCCTGCCGGCGTTCAAGAAAATCGTCGACCGAGGTAAAAAAATATTCGCGACCATGTTGATCGTTAGGCCGAGGCGGGCGCGTCGTGTATGAAATCGACAACTTGAGTGACGGTTCTTGCTGCAACAATGCATTGACCAGGCTGGATTTTCCCGCGCCTGATGGTGCGACGACTAAAAACAGGCTGCCGGAAGAGGAGGGTTGATCAGACATTGTTATCCCTGAGCTGAATATGAAATTGGTTGATCGGCGATATCAGCGATGCGTTGATATCGCGCTCATGATTTGGTGCTGCTGCGCAAAGAATCCGGTTGCGAGCAGCCAGATTGTAGCGCTGCCTGAGAACGTTTGTGCTCGTCTTATTCCAGATTCTGGACTTGTTCGCGCATTTGTTCGATCAACAATTTCATTGCCATCGATGCATCCGACAGTTCCTTGACAGCGGCTTTTGAACCGACTGTGTTGGCTTCGCGATTAAGTTCCTGCATCATGAAATCCAGTCGTTTGCCGACTTGACCGCCTTTTTTCAGGATGGCGCGTGTTTCATTCAGATGAGCCGACAGGCGCGTCAGTTCTTCCGCGACATCGACGCGAATGCCATACAAGGTGACTTCCTGGCGAATTCGGTCCAAAGCTTCTTCGCGGGTGATGGTCGGTTGCGCATTGGCGTCGCCGGTCTTTGTTGCCAGCCCCAGTGCTTCCTGCATGCGCTCTGTTGCCTTCTGCTGGAATTGCGCAACGACTTGCGGGATTAGCGGCGTGATGCGCTGGACGATTTCTTCCATGTCACTGACGCGTGAAAGCAACATGGTTTGCAGCGCATTGCCCTCGCGGGCGCGACTTTCTACAAACGCTGTCATTGTGGTTTGCATTGCCGTGGCGACCTCGGCTTGCAAGGTGTCCTGACCGATTTCAGCTTCTTCAATCACGCCCGGCCAGCGTAACAATTCACCAACGGATAAGGGGGCGGCTTCGCTAAATTGTTTGCGTAAATCTGCCTGCAATTTTTCCAGGGCGTTGAGTGCGGTTGCGTTCAGCGCCTGTGTGGCCCCCGCCGCTACCTTGCGACCAAAGCTCAGGCGGCACTCAACCTTGCCGCGTGTGACACGCGCCATGATCGCTTCGCGTAGTGCGGGTTCGAGCGCGCGCAAGTCGTCGTTGATGCGAAATTGCAAATCGAGAAAGCGCGAGTTGACGCTTTTGACTTCTATCGTCAAGGTGCCGCTGGCGGTCTCATGGGTTGTGACCGCGTAACCGGTCATGCTGCAAATGGTCAAAATCAGTTCCTCGTTTTTCTTTACAAAGCGGCGATTTATCCACACAATCCACAACGAACCTCGCGAGCGAATGTTGGCTGTGAGGCGAGAGGCAGACAATACTGCCATTCCAATTTTTGCCGTGTTTTATTCAAACGGTACGACCAAGAATATAGGAAGACATGGCTGCGCAAAACAATGCTCCGTTGCCGGATGGACTGGAAATCGCTGGATATCGCATTGTAAAGAAGATTGCGTCTGGCGGGTTCAGTATTGTCTATCTGGCCTATGACGAAGATGGCAATGCAGTCGCCATCAAGGAATATTTGCCGAGCTCGCTGGCACTGCGTCAGCCGGGCGAACTGGTGCCGGCGATTTCGCCGGAAAACTTGCCTGTGTTCCGTATCGGTTTGAAATGCTTTTTTGAAGAAGGCAGGGCGCTTGCGCGTATCGCGCATCCGAATGTCGTCAGTGTCACCAATTTTTTCCGCGCCAATGAAACCGTCTATATGGTTATGGGCTATGAATCAGGTCGCTCGCTGCAGGATCACATCCTGCGCCGCCGTGACAAGGGCGAAAAGCCGCTTGTATCCGAGCGCTTTATCCGCAAGATGTTCAGCCATGTGATGAATGGTTTGCGTGAAGTGCATACCAACAAGCTGTTGCATCTGGATCTGAAGCCGGCAAATATTTATCTGCGCGTCGATGGCACACCTATCCTGCTTGATTTCGGCGCCGCGCGTCAAACCCTGAAGGCAGATATGCCTAAGTTGTACCCGATGTATACGCCCGGTTTTGCGCCGCCAGAGCTGTATCTGAAGAACGGCAACCTCGGCCCGTGGACAGATATTTACAGCATAGGCGCGTCGATGTTTGCCTGCATGGTCGGCGCACCGCCGCAGCCGGCAGATCAGCGTAAACTGAACGACAAGATGGATGGCCATTTCAGCAAACTGGAAGGGGTGTATTCGTCAGACTTGATCAAGGTTATACGCTGGAGTTTGATGATTGATCCGCTGGAACGTCCGCAAAGTGTGTTTGCACTACAGAAGGCTTTGCGTGAACCGGTGATTGAAGACAAGGGTAATGTGAAGTTGCAGCAAGTCACACGCAAGTTGAAGAGCATCTTTGGCGGCCTGAACAAGAAGGCGTTGAACGTCAACACCACAATACAAGAACACACGCGTTAATTTTTAGCAGTACTTTTTAGCTTTCATCTTAATTAAACGCGATAACTTTTAACTCGATCAGACTATGCGATTCTCTGTCTACCAAGAAAGCCACATTGGCGGTCGCAAGAATAATCAAGACCGTATGGGTTACAGCTTTACGCGTGACGCGTTGCTGCTGCTGGTAGCGGACGGCATGGGTGGCCACATCATGGGCGAAATGGCGGCGCAAATTGCGATGCAAACCATCGCTTCGCTGTTCCAGGAAAACGCTACGCCATATGTGAAGAAGCCGGAGCGTTTTCTCGAAGACAGTTTCTTCGCTGCGCATCGCGAGATTCATCGCTATCGCGCCATCAACAATTTGCCGGAAACGCCACGCACCACGATCGTTGCCTGTCTGATTCAGCATAACAATGCAATGTGGGCACACTGCGGCGACTCGCGTCTGTACTGGATGCGTGGCGGCCAGATTCTGGCGCGCACGCGTGATCACTCGCGTATCGAAACCTTGATCGCACAAGGCAAGGTCGATGCATCCGAGCGGGATACGCATCCCGATCGCAACAAGCTGTTCAACTGCCTCGGCGCACCGAATATGCCTATCGTTGAAATCTCGCGCCGCGCCAGCTTGCAGTCCGGCGACATCATGCTGTTGTGCTCGGATGGATTGTGGTCGGTCTTGCCGGATCATGAGTTAGCGCAACGATTGCATAGCAACACGATTGTTCGTGCAGTTCCAGAATTGCTGACCACTGCTACTGGCATCGCTGGTAAAACAGGCGATAATGTCACCGCGTTGGCAATGATGTGGGAAAGCAGTGAAAACCTGCACGGCAATAGCACCATCACCACGCACACCTTGCCGGTCGGTAGCGTTACCACCACGATTCAGGCGCCACGGCACCTCGATCTGGAGAACGCAGACACCTACAACGATTCGGACATCGAAAAAGCGATTGAAGAAATCCGTACCGCCATCGATAAATCATCTCGTATCACTTCCAGGAATTAATGTCTCATGTCGTATGAAAATCGTCCCAGCGGACGCGCCGCTGATGCACTGCGCGCCATCAAACTCACCCGCAATTACACCAAGCATGCCGAAGGTTCGGTATTGATCGAATGCGGCGACACCAAAGTCATCTGCACAGCCAGTATTGAAGATCGCGTGCCCGGTTTTTTGAAAGGGAAAGGCCAAGGCTGGCTGACAGCGGAATACGGCATGTTGCCGCGTTCGACGCACACTCGCATGGACCGCGAAGCTGCACGTGGCAAGCAATCCGGCCGAACCCAAGAAATCCAGCGCCTGATCGGTCGTTCACTGCGCGCAGCGTTTGACTTGCAGGCATTTGGCGAACGCACTCTGCATCTGGATTGCGACGTGATCCAGGCCGACGGCGGCACACGTACTGCCGCGATTACCGGCACCATGGTTGCGGCCTATGACGCATTCAGCAAACTGGTCGCACAGAATGTGATTCCAGCGATTCCACTCAAACACTTTGTCGCGGCGATTTCGGTCGGCGTCTATAAAGGCCAGCCTGTGCTGGATCTGGATTACCTTGAAGATTCCGATTGTGACACCGATATGAACATCGTCATGACCGACGCTGGCCACTTCATAGAAGTGCAGGGAACTGCAGAAGGTGCCGCTTTCGATAGAGCCACGATGGACCGCTTGCTCGATCTGGCACAAGACGGCATTAGCGATCTGATCGTCATGCAAAAACAGGCTTTGTCGATTGCTGCGTAAAATAGCGGCTGGGCAGATGTTTTAGATTGTTTCTTCAAGTCTCTATCTGATGCATTTGCCAAAGCCGCTGCTTGCAAACTTGCATCGCTTGCACAAGCCCGGCTGTAGTTGAAGCCGGGTTTTTTGTATCTTTAATTTTTGAATTGTTTAGATTTCATGTCGCGCACCCTTATCCTTGCCTCCAATAACGTCGGTAAATTGAAAGAATTCAGCGCGCTACTCGCGCCTATCAATTTTGATTTGCATACGCAATCTGAATTCAATGTGCCGGAAGCGGAAGAGCCGCACGTCACCTTCGTCGAAAACGCAATTGCCAAGGCGCGTCACGCGTCGCGCCTGACCGGAAAACCTGCGCTGGCCGACGATTCCGGCGTTTGCGTCAACGCCTTGGGCGGCGCGCCCGGCGTGTATTCCGCACGCTATGCAGGTGAGCCAAAATCCGATCAACGCAACAATGAAAAACTGATCGCCGATCTGGCCGCGCATGCAGATAAATCCGCTTACTACTATTGCGTGCTGGTGTTCGTGCGTCACGCCGATGATCCGCAGCCGGTGATTGCCGACGGTCGCTGGAACGGTGAAATGATAGCCACGCCACGCGGGCAGGGCGGCTTTGGCTACGATCCATATTTCTGGATTCCAGAATTGCAAAAAACTGCCGCAGAGTTAACTTCAGAAGAAAAAAATCGCCTGTCACATCGTGGCCAGGCCTTGCGCGCATTGATCGAGAAGTTACGATGATCCCGATCAAACCGATCGGTAATGACGCTGCATTCAATCTCGATAATTCTCAACCTGCACGCGCCGCCAATGCCTATCTTCAACCCGGTGCACTGAATCTGACTGCTTTGCCGCCGTTATCGTTGTACGTACATTTTCCGTGGTGCGTGAAGAAGTGTCCTTACTGCGATTTTAATTCGCACGAAGCGACCGGCGGTTTCCCAGAAGATGAATATCTGTCTGCGGTACGTGCTGATCTTGAGCAAGCATTGCCACTGATCTGGGGCCGCAAGATTTATACGATTTTTATCGGTGGTGGTACTCCTAGTTTGATGTCGGCGAAAGGACTGGATCGCCTGTTGTCGGATATCCGCACCTTGCTGCCATTGGATGGCGCGGTCGAGATCACGATGGAAGCCAATCCCGGTACCTTTGAAGCAGAAAAGTTCAAGTCTTATCGCACCAGTGGCATCAATCGTTTATCGATCGGGATACAAAGTTTTAACGCCAGACATTTGCAAGCCTTGGGCCGCATTCATGATGGTGATGAAGCACGTCGCGCGGTGGATATCGCACTGGCGAATTTCGACAACTTCAATCTCGACTTGATGTACGCCTTACCATCGCAAACGCTGGATGAAGCGCGGCAGGATGTGCAGACTGCCATCGCATTCTCGCCGCCGCATCTGTCGCTGTATCACCTGACGATGGAACCGAATACCGTATTCGCCAAATATCCGCCAGTTGTGCCGGACGACGATGCCAGCGCCGACATGCAAGACATGATCGCGGAAGAAACTACTGCCGGCGGTTATCAGCACTATGAAGTTTCCGCCTATGCGCAGCCGAAGCGGCAGGCGCGTCACAATCTCAATTATTGGGAATTCGGCGATTACCTAGGTATAGGTGCCGGGGCGCATACCAAATTATCTTTCCCGCATCGCGTGATCCGGCAGGCACGCTACAAGCAGCCCAAGTCATACATGGAACAAATGCGGCTCGGTAATCCAATTCAGGAAGAAACCGAAATCACCCGCTCCGAACTTGGCTTCGAATTCATGCTCAACGCCATGCGCTTGACCAACGGCGTGGAAGTGAATCTGTTCGCCGAACGCACCGGCATGCCACTGAACGCAATTGAGCGCGCGTTGAACGATGCAGAGACCAAAGGCTTGCTGTATCGCGACTACAAGACTATCAAGCCGACCGAGCTGGGCCAGCGCTTCTTGAATGATCTGCAACAAATGTTTTTAGCCGATTAGTTATAAATTATCGGCCGGTAGTCGGCATTCCAGAGAGATTTAGGTATAATGCGACCTCTTGGAAGTTGATGGACAAGGTCACCGATAGCTTGCACGCCCTGTGCAAGAGGTTTTAATCGGGCCGACTCAGTTCATTAGTCGTTATCCAAAAGGAAGTGTGGCCGAGTGGTTGAAGGCACCAGTCTTGAAAACTGGCGACGGTTTATCCCGTTCGTGAGTTCGAATCTCACCGCTTCCGCCAGAACATCAATGCGGGTTTCAAACGAAATTGTGCCGTTAAGCATAACTTGGCCACTTGGACAGCTTATGCTTTATTTCCCGATAGGCCACATTTTGCTTTATTCAAAAAATGTGTTAGCCGCCGGTGATACTCCAATAATTAAAAAATCTGCGCGTAAAAAAGCCGACCACTAAGGGCCGGCGTTTTTGTACAAAGAAGAGAATTGGTTTTAGGTGTGGGTATTTTCGTTTTCACCGGTACGTTGAAGATGCGCCTGAACTTCCTTCAGGACATTAAGTAAATTGGCGACCGGCGACAGAATTTCTTCTGGTACTCTCGCCACAATTTCTCGTCGCGTCACTGCTTTCCCTTCTGCCCATATATCAAGACAAGCCACCTCAAGATAGGGCCAAGCTGCAATGACCTTGGATTCTTGTCGTCGTTTCAAATAAGTTTTCCATCGTTCGCCCAATTGACGAGTGGTTTTATTCGCCCGCAAATAAAGCTGTCTTGCTTCTACATTCAGGCGACGTGCTGCCTCCAGCACGCTGATTGGTGTTGGTAAAAGTAGAAATGTAGAAAGTTGCTTCTCGATTTCCAGCCAATCTATTTCCCTTGGTGTCTTATGTGGTTTAGGGTTTGAAGACGATAGTTGCAAAACCAATTGTTCTTGTATCAGTGGCGGTTGCCAGTTACTTAGGTCGCCGGTGAGTAGTTGTGTCAGGCTTGTGCCGTGATGGGCAGCAATCTTCATGCTAATGGCTAATGTCGGTGTGCCATCTCCTTTGAACCAATGATGCACCGTACTTTTAGCAATCCCTATTCTGCGCGCAAAAGAAGCACTTTGTCCCTTGTGCATCTCAGTGATAATTCGTGTGATACCAGCGAGATATGTGTTTCGACTCAACTCGACGGTCATGCTTTCTTGCGAAGCAATCAATTCCCCGACTTGCCTTGCCCGCCACAATTCATCAGGTTCAATCGCAACATCAGCTTGGTATTCTTTTTCTTTCGCTAACGGCATGCCGCAATGCGTACACCAGCCTGGCACAACGAAGGCTGCAGCGTGGCGAACGTTGTCTTTTCCGCAGTGCTGGCAGTGGCGTGTTAAACGTTGACCGTGCCTACTACATACCGAGACCTCTGCTGACTCCCATGCCAAACGGAAATATGGTTGTCGTCCACATTCGATGTCTTCTGCAAAGCACGCGCTGCAGAATTGACCTCGTTTCACGATAGACAAACCGTTCTGCGAAATAACTTCTCGCCATGGCAAGAAGGTTAATCTATCCAAACCTTGTACAGAGGTTAAAGCAGATAATCCGGCCGACCACGTGAATGCCGACTCCCGTATACCTGCGATTTGTCGCTCATGCCAATCAAAGCCTGCAGCGACTATTTGTTCGAAATGTTCTGCAATCGTACGAGAGAGCACCAGAGTCGAAACACTGTGGGATGCGGCCAAACGGCAAAAGTAACTCACCAGACTTTCAACCTCAGAAGTCCCTTTTCCGTATGGAATGAGTGCATGCAAAGTTGAGCGCGGATTGCATTGAACTTGACTCATGCAACGCTCCTAGTTGGTCGTCGATTATTCTGAACGAGCGAGCGTGGCATGGTTCTCGTCAATCCTGGATTGATGGCGGCTTCGCCATCCATAATCTCCTCCAAAATTTGGTGACGTTGCGCCTCCGTCAGTAGTGCACGTCGCAATGCATCAACTGACCAGCGTCCGTCCTTTTGTGCCAGTTTCGCTGCGCGGGTGAGTACGCAACTCAACGTACCGACACAGCCTAGTGTATTTTCCAGAAGAGCTTCGGCATGTGGCATGAGCTGCTCTCCCCACAAGTCGGGCAGAGTATTCTGGAATTTCTGAACGCAAGCTCGAAATGCGCGCAAGTCTTCTTCACTGTCCTGTCGATATCGCTCGAAATGCAGCACATGGGTGCGACGTGCAAGCTGACCAGAAAGTGAAACCAGTTGATAGAGGTCGTAGGCGCCGACCAAGACCATTTGAGTACCGCATTCGTTTGCTAGGGATTTCAGCGTGTCGAGCTGAATTCCCAGCCGACTCTGTCGCGTCTGGCGAATGATATGAGCTGCTTCGTCAATCACCAAGAAACGCGTTTGTCGAGCAGTCAATGCTCTCTCGACTGCCGTACGCAATGCACTAAGGCTATTGCCCGTAGCTCCTCGCGGACGCACCATCCTTCCAGTTCCTGTATCGATGCCATAAGCGGTTTTCTTCATGCTCAACTCGCCTTCTAGTTGTTGCAGAATGCGCTGATAGAACAGGCGCCAAGAAAAATCGTCTTCGCCGGAAGAAGGCGCTTGGACATATACCGCCGGTATTACTCCTGCATCTTGCTCCATCTCTTCAGTTGCCTTCTGAAGCGCGTTGCTAACTATATGTGTGGCTAGTGTGCTTTTGCCCACACCAGTCGGACCGCAAACTAACAAAATGCTGTCTTGGCTTTCAGGATAGATAAGGGTTTCCAGTTCATTCATCATCTGGCCGATGCGGGTGTGCTTGATGCGCACGCCATTGAGTTTCTCTGGAGAGTCTGGCAGTGCTGCCAGTAGTGATGGAGCGGTTTGGTTAGTTGTTTTGGTCATGGTATTCATTCTAAAAATTATCAAAATCAGGTAAAAGGCTGTGCTCTGTTGTCTGGGGATGCGTCATTGGTAGCTTGGGTGTGACGGAACTGATTTCCAAAGACGCAGCGGACTCGGATGCTTCTTCTACAAGACATGTTTTTATTGACTGAACAACTGGGTTAATACTGCTCAGTTGTAGGTGGTTATAAAGGGCCTTGTTTTCTTGTTGACGGTCCATAGCGATTTGCATAGCTCCTTCAGGCTTAAAGACCTGCATGAATTCACGAAGTCGCTGCATAGCCTTCTCGTCGTCGTGATGCTCTTTGCTGTGTTTGCGGTATTCCTCGGTAAGGGCTTTCCGTTCTGTCTCCGTTAATTGACCCAGTTGCACCATGGCTCGGCATCGGGCGTGAACCCATTGGTTTTTTAAGCGCACGTATACCGATGAGGCGTCCCAAGGGTCATATCTCACTTGCAGGGTTTGACCTGATATGCGGTGGTCTCTGAATTCAGCATTCCAATAAAACATGTCGTTGACTTTGATGCCGTGTTGTCGATGCACCTTGCGGACTCCACCGCGGTCAGCGGGAGGGCAAGTTGCAATCAGGAAGTCTTGGTTGCAAAGCACTTGGCGTTGCGGACGAGCACCGCTGTTCCTGATACCTTTGGCGTGTAGTTCAATTGGACTACAGTCCAAAGCAGGATGACGTTGCTGGTTGTAGTAGTCGAACGCCCAGAACTGCAGTCCGCAATACATCGATTCCAAAGTCCATGTTGCAAATTTCTCTGGCAGGTGTGACCCAGAAAGAGACCTGACGTTTTTTGTCCCTTTTGTGTTGCCTGCTAGGTTGTGTACATATTCAGAGTGCGCGCGTCCAAACATCCGCTCGAGTACCGCGCCGTGGCGGGGCTGGCCAGCAGGACGAAACCGCAAGTGAACTCCCATTACCTGCAAAAACGACTCAAAGGCTTCGGACATGAAATCGCGACCGTTGTCCACTACGATGAATTCAGGCAGTCGTTCATGACGATTCACAATATCTCGCATGACCATCATCACTGACCGATAAGACGGCGGGTCATAAGTCAGGTAGAGCGCAACGATGCGCCTTGTAAATGAATCGACTGCCAGTGAGAGCCAAGGCCGCCCGAGTGGCTTGTCAGAGCGGCTAGAAATAAGCTCGATATCAAGTTGTGTATGGTCGACGTGTATGTATTGAAATGGACGACTGCCATGCATTGGTGTGTCGTAACGCAAAAAATCAGTCCATTCGCTGTTCTGATAGGCCATGCGTTTTCCGTGGCGAGTTCGCACATCACCTTCGGTCTGCTGCGTCTTGATATAGTTAATTAGCGTTGGATATGAAGGCGCTTGAATACCTATGGCGTCGCACGCAACGCGTAGTTCCCTATGACAGTTTTTGTAGTTTTTTGCCTCAGTTGTGCGCCATTTCGTCTCATAAATTTTATGCAACATGTCGACCTGTTCGGTGCTCAATCGCTCACTTCGATTGCCCCTTGCAGTGGTACGTGGGACAAGCGCTAAAACGTCGTTGGCACCGTTGGCAGTCGCTGCGTGTTGGCGCGCAAGCCAGCGGCGCATGGTGCGTTCGCTGACATGCTGCTGGTCAGCAGCAGTTAAGATAGCTTGTCGGCGTAAGGCAGAATTGAGTGCTTCCTGAGAGTGACGTACCAAATCTAGGCCGGCATGCGTTGCCGGTTTCTCCATCACGACTTTGCCTGACTCAAAAGCCTGGGTTAGCCAAGTGCGCGCAAGGCTAAGCGTAGTTCCGTCTGCTTTGCTGCAGACGACGTCTTTCTCACCGACCAGCGAAATATGCAGTTGTTGTGATTCATAGAGAAAGCAGACTCCCTCTGCGATTTCGAAAACAAACCGTTCCTGACCAAGGGCGACGGGAGGCTGTTGTTCCGCACGCACGAAGTCGCGGAATGTGGCATCGCGATAAAGCCGAGAGCGGCGCGGTTCTGACAGCAGCTCATGGTCCAAGTCAGCGACCGCCAAGTTGTCGGCGATTGCCTTGAACAGGGCGTCGGCGCTGAAGTTGAATGGCTGGGCTATCAGTTCTGCGATATGCAGGCAACCCTGCTGCGCCAGTATCGCGTTGAGACGGACAAGTTCTTGCTGGTCGCATGGCGTGGCTGCGGGATGAAAGTAATCCGCCAGATGCAACAGGTTATCCACGCGACGTCGGGGCAGGTCCAAGTCACTGAAGATGCGATAGGCAATACCAAGGTCTGCCAGCTGCTTTTCGATTTGCGGCGAATACCACCTGCCGTCGCTGGCTTTTACAAAGCGATACGGATATTTTTCCGCTAAACCCGCCAGCTTGTTTTCCGACTTCCACTCTTCCAGCGTGAAACCGTCTTGGCGCACGACGAGAAAATCAGGGAAGTGGGTAATGCTGCGAATCTCGCCAGTGGCCGGGTCTGTCAGCTCCAGCTTTAGTTCACAGGGCTGTGCGTAATATTCAAGAACTCGGGGGTTATATTCCCGTTCGACAGCGGCCGCGAATTCGATGTGACGACTCTCGGTGCGGATTTCGCACCCCATTTTATGACTTGCCAAAAGCGTAATGACGTTGCCACCGCGTGATTTGACGTCACGTACAGGAGCCTGCGTTCTTGCTTTTGCAATCAATTCACGGCCTGAATGTGGTGTTTCCAGGCGGTCGAATAAATCAACGAGTTGTGTTTTATCTAGCATCAGCATTCCCAATGGAGTGGTTCCTGCTGATATATAGAAACGTAGTCGGTGATGTTAAAAGGTCTGGGGAGGGGGCGATGATTTTAGGTTTTAAGACACGAGGTACTCGAACCTTAAAGTTATGGCGTGACGATACCAATCGGATAGCAGGTTCGCTTGCGAACCATGCAGAGGGGAAGCGTTGGCAGATGAAAAGGAGCCGCGCAAAATCGACGCCAAAGAACTGCAGCGTAGCCTTAAAGAGTTGGGAGTAGAGGCTTTGAACTTGAAAGCAGTTAGCCAAAAACAGCAGGGCTAAGCATAAGACATGGCTGTTTAGCCTGCTTAAAATTTCTTTAGATAGGACAGCCTGTTTAAGCCTGTGTACAAAGTGCTTATCCATCGATTCTCCATTGTGTACCCTCTCACAAATAGCGAATCGACTTGCTGATGGGGTCAGCAAGGCAGTAAAACTAACTAGCTTTCCAGCGTTTGGTCATAGACCTGAAAAGTAGATTATCTAGCATTTGGGTAATTGGCAAGAACCATGTCAATTTTTCGACCGCCTCAACCGCACAGGCTTTACCATTGCACGAGGCAAAGATATGGTCTCTTAGAGACGCAACATGCATAATGCAATTACTTAATAACAACTTTTAAGCGGCTCAATGCTCGACGATATCAAAAAAACACTATGGGCAACTGCCGACAAGTTACGCGCCAATATGGACGCGGCGGAATACAAACACCTTGTCCTCGGTCTGATTTTTCTTAAATACATTTCCGACACTTTCTCAGCCCGTCAGGCGGAGCTGGCTCTACGCTTTGCTGACGAGTCGGATGAGTTCTTTCTGCCAGATGCCAATCCCGAGTTAATTGCGGAAGAGCTGGAAGACCGCGATTACTACAAGGCCGCCAACGTTTTTTGGGTGGCCGAAGGCGCCCGTTGGGAAGCCTTGCGCGCAGCGGCCAAGCAACCAGACATCGGCAAACGCATAGACGATGCCCTGACCGTAATCGAGGGTGAGAACCCCAAGCTCAAAGGCATCCTAGATAAGCGCTACGCCAGAGCGCAACTGCCAGATGGCAAGCTGGGCGAGTTGGTGGATTTGGTTTCCACTATCGGCTTTGGCACCAACGCATTGGAAGCGCGCGATGTACTGGGGCAGGTGTACGAATATTTCCTGGGTATGTTCGCCAGCGCGGAAGGCAAGCGCGGTGGCCAGTTCTATACGCCTGCCAGCATTGTTAAAACCTTGGTTGCTGTCCTGGCACCACATCAAGGGCAGGTGTATGACCCTTGCTGTGGTTCAGGCGGGATGTTCGTGCAGTCCGAGAAATTTATCGAAGCCCATGGTGGCAAGCTGGGCGACGTGTCCATCTACGGCCAGGAGGCTAACCCGACCACCTGGCGCTTGGCAGCCATGAACTTGGCGATTCGCGGCATCGACTTCAATCTGGGCCGTGAACCCGGCGACACCTTCGTCAAGAACCAGCATCCCGACCTGCGGGCTGACTTTATTTTGGCTAACCCACCGTTCAACATCAGCGACTGGTGGCACGGCAGTCTGGAAGGTGACCCGCGCTGGGTCTATGGTGACCCACCAAAAGGCAATGCCAATTACGCATGGTTACAGCACATGCTGCATCACCTCAAGCCAAATGGCCGTGCCGGTATCGTGCTGGCCAATGGTTCGATGAGTTCGAGTCAGAACAATGAGGGCGTCATCCGTGCTGCCATGGTCGATGCAGATGTGGTGGAGGTGATGATTGCTCTGCCAGGTCAGTTGTTTTTCAATACCCAGATTCCGGCTTGTCTGTGGTTTCTGACCAAACAGAAAAAGCGCAAGGGCGAAGTGTTGTTCATCGATGCACGCAAGCAAGGCAAGATGATTTCGCGCGTACAGACCGAGTTGGACGACGATGCAATCACACACATTGCGGATACTGTTGCGGCATGGCGTGGCGAGGTACAAGCTGGAGCGACCGTCGTCGAATATCAGGATGTTCCGGGCTTTTGTCGTAGTGTGCCTTTATTTGAAATTTCCCAGCATGGGCATGTGCTAACCCCTGGGCGCTATGTGGGCGCCGAAGAGGTCGAGGATGATGACGAAGCCTTTGCCGACAAGATGCAAAAGCTTACGGAAAAGCTGGGCGAGCAGATGGCCAAGGGTGCAGAATTAGATGCGTTGATTCGGGAGAAGCTTGGGGGGCTGGGTTATGAGTTCTGAATGGCCGGTTCTTGCGTTAGAAGAGTGTTTGGATGCATTGATTGACTACCGTGGAAAAACACCGGAAAAAACAAACTCTGGTATTCCTCTGATTACAGCAAAAATCATCAAAGCGGGACGAATTGAAACACCGACCGAGTTCATTGCGGTAAATAACTATGATTCATGGATGCGACGGGGTATTCCGAAGGCTGGTGATGTGGTTCTTACTGTAGAGGCTCCATTGGGCGAAGTCGCTCAACTCGGTTCGGAAAAAATAGCGCTAGCTCAACGTGTCGTGACGTTGCGTGGTAAAGCGGGATTACTTGACAGTACATACCTGCTATACCTGTTGCAGTCAGAAGAGACCCAAGGCCAACTGAGGTCTCGGGCCACTGGGACGACTGTTCTTGGTATCAAACAAAGCGAGTTGCGTAAGGTTCTAATTAAAGTCCCACCTCTTGAAGTTCAGTTAGGGGCGGCGGAAATTTTAAAGACACTCGACGACCGCATCACCCTCCTGCGCGAAACCAACACCACCCTCGAAGCCATCGCCCAAGCCCTGTTCAAATCATGGTTTGTCGATTTCGGCCCCGTGCGCGCCAAGATGGAAGGTCGCGTCGCTGAAGGCATGGACGAGGCCACGGCAGCGCTGTTTCCGGATGGTTTTGAGCACACGGAGTTGGGGGCGGTGCCGAGGGGATGGCGGTTTGGGACATTGGCAGAGCTTGCAGAGTATCAAAATGGATATGCATTTAAAACGAAGGATTGGCAAGATGTGGGTCATCCTGTCGTTAAAATAGGTAACGTCAAGCCGATGATAATCGATATCACAGGCGCATCACGTGTTGCACCAAGAATCGTCGAAAGCCTGCATGAACGGTTCCGATTAAACCGAGGTGATTTATTGGTTGGAATGACTGGATATGTTGGAGAAACAGGTTTGGTACCGGATGTCGAACCTTGCGCTTATCTTAATCAACGTGTCGGTCGAATTGAAACAAAACAAGGCATTGAAGACATTGGTTTTGTATATTGCGTAGTCCGAAATCCTGCCTATAAAATTCATGCAGAAGCGAAGTCTCACGGCAGCGCTCAAGCTAATGTAAGTGGGACGGACCTAATGGCATTTTCAACGGCCATTCCATCTGAAGACATTATTACAATATTCAATGGAATCCTACATCCTCTGATAGAGAGCATTCTTTCAAATTATGAGCAAGCTCAATCCCTTACATTGCTCCGCGACACGCTATTGCCTCGTCTAATTTCCGGTCAGTTGCGTTTGCCCGAAGCAATGGAAGCACTTGAAGCAATTAAAAATTAAAAAAGACATCAGGGAGTGATGCCAGCATGACCGAAGACCAATTAGAACAAGAAGCTCTGGCCTGGCTGCAGGATGTCGGCTACACGCATCGCTATGGGCCTGACATTGCGCATGATGGTCTTACACCGCAGCGTACAGATTATCGCCAAGTCATCTTGCCATATCGTTTGCGTGAAGCTATCCAGCGGCTTAATCCTGACATTCCAGCCTCTGCGCAAGAAGATGCCTTGCAACGGATGAGGGATTTGGGCATCCCTTCGCTGCTATCTGCTAATCGGGCCTTCCACAAGTTGCTGGTGGGCGGCGTGCCGGTGCAATATCAAAAGGATGGCGAAACTCGAGGAGATTTCGTACGCTTGGTCGATTGGTCCGACGTCACCCGCAACGAGTTCTGGGCAGTCAATCAGTTCAGCATCAAGGGAGCGCATCATACCCGTCGGCCGGATATTATCCTTTTCATCAACGGCTTGCCTTTGGTTTTACTGGAACTTAAAAATCCTGCAGATGAGACGGCAGACATCTGGAAAGCGCACGACCAGATTCAAACGTATAAAGAACAGATTCCCGACGTTTTTCAGTACAACGAGATACTGGTCATTTCGGACGGTTCGGATGCACGCTTGGGTTCTTTGTCGGCAGATGCTGAGCGCTTCATGCAATGGCGCACCATCGATGGCATCAACATAGACCCATTGGGTGAGTTCAATGAGCTAGAAACTTTGGTGCGGGGCGTGCTGGCGCCGCAATATTTACTGGATTACCTGCGTTACTTCGTGCTGTTCGAGGATGACGGCAGGCTAGTCAAAAAAATCGCTGGCTACCATCAGTTCCACGCGGTGCGTGCAGCTATCGAGCAAGTGGTAGCGTCATCGCGAGTCGATACACCAGCCAACATCCAAGGTAAGGGTGGTGTCGTCTGGCACACCCAAGGTAGTGGTAAGAGCATCACCATGACCTGCTTTGCGGCGCGGGTGATGCAAGACACGGCGATGGAGAATCCCACCATCGTAGTTATCACCGACCGCAATGACCTGGATGGCCAGCTGTTTGGCGTGTTCAGCCTGGCGCAAGACCTGTTGCGTGAACAGCCAGCACAGGCACATACCCGTCAAGAATTGCGGCAGTTGCTGACTAACCGTCCATCGGGCGGGATTATTTTTGCGACCATCCAGAAGTTTATGCCTGGCGAAGACGAAGACATATTTCCGGTCTTGTCCGACCGTCGCAACATCGTCGTCATAGCAGATGAAGCGCACCGTACCCAATACGGTTTTGAAGCCAAGCTCAAAGGTAAGCCTGGCGAAGAAACCTACAAAGTCGGGTACGCCCAGAATCTGCGCGATGCCTTGCCGCAGGCCACATTCGTGGCCTTCACTGGCACACCGGTTAGTAGTGTAGACCGGGACACGCGCGCCGTCTTTGGTGATTACATCCATGTCTACGACATGCAGCAGGCCAAGGAAGATGGTGCCACGGTCGCCATCTACTATGAATCCCGTCTGGCTAAGTTGAAATTAAAAGAGGCTGACCTCTCCGTCCTTGACGACGAAGTCGATGAATTGACGGAGGACGAGGAAGAAGGCACACAAGCACAACTCAAAAGCCGTTGGGCCGCCCTAGAAAAGGTGGTTGGTGCCGAACCTCGCGTTGCTAGCGTTGCGGCTGACTTGGTAGCGCACTTCGAAGAGCGTAACAAAGCACAAGACGGCAAAGCCATGGTCGTGGCGATGAGCCGTGATATCTGCGTGCATCTCTACAACGAAATTATTAAGCTACGTCCTGAATGGCATGACACCGACCCGGAGAAGGGAATAGTCAAAATTGTTATGACAGGTAGCGCCAGCGACAAAGCCCTCTTACGCCCGCATATCTACAGCAACCAAGTAAAGAAACGACTGGAGAAACGCTTCAAGGATGCTAGCGACCCACTGCGCCTGGTTATCGTGCGCGATATGTGGCTGACCGGATTTGACGCCCCATGCGTGCATACCATGTACGTAGACAAGCCGATGAAGGGACACAACCTGATGCAGGCAATTGCCCGCGTCAACCGTGTGTTCAAGGATAAGCAAGGCGGCTTGGTAGTTGACTACATTGGCATTGGCAATGAACTCAAAGCTGCCATGAAGGAATACACCGCCAGCAAAGGTCGGGGCAAGCCGACTGTTGATGCGCATGAGGCGCTGTCAGTGTTGCTGGAGAAGCTCGATGTACTACGAGCCATGCTGCATGGTTTTGACTATTCGAGTTTTAAGTTTGGAGGACATAAGACCTTGGCTGGAGCGGCTAACCATGTTCTTGGCATTAAGTTAGAAAGCAAGGACAACAAGCGCGATGGCAAAAAACGCTTTGCCGACACAGCACTTGCATTGAGCAAAGCCTTCAGCCTTTGCTGCACTTTGGATGAAGCGAAAGCGTTGCGTGAAGAAGTCGCATTTATGCAAGCGGTCAAGGTCATCCTGACCAAGCGCGATATCAGTAATCAGAAAAAGACTGATGAGCAGAGAGACGTCGCTATTCGGCAAATCATCAACCAAGCTGTCGTGAGTGAAAGTGTTGTCGATATTTTCGATGCCGTCGGTTTGGAGAAACCTAATATTGGCCTACTGGACGAAGAGTTTTTGGCTCAGGTTCAAAAACTACCCGAGAAAAACTTGGCAGTTGAACTGTTAGAGCGACTGTTGGAAGGTGAAATCAAAAGTAAGTTCGCCAGCAACCTAATTCAGCAGAAGAAATTTTCCGAATTGCTAACAGGCGTTATTACGCGCTACCAAAACCGCAGCATTGAAACTGCGCAGGTGATGGAAGAGCTGGTCGAGATGGCCAAGAAGTTCAAAGAAGCAGCGAATCGTGGTGAGCAATTAGGGTTGACCGAAGATGAGGTGAAATTCTATGACGCGCTGGCCAACAATGAATCGGCCGTAAAAGAATTGACAGATGAAACGTTGAAGAAAATTGCCCATGAGCTGACTGAGAATCTACGTAAAAACATCACGGTTGATTGGTCGCAGCGGGAAAGTGTCCGCGCCAGTTTACGTCTGATGGTTAAGCGTATTTTGCGTAAATACAAATATCCACCGGACATGGCAGATGTAGCCGTTGAATTGGTCTTGCAACAAGCAGAGGCACTTGGCGAAGCATGGGCGTAGAGATTAAAAAATATTGGAAAGTGTCGAACGCCGCTTGACTGAAACCTATTAGTAGAAACGTTCTTGAATAGATTGATTGGGATACGCTAGCCTATAAATTTATAGGCTCAAATGTGTCTAGTAAACCCGGGGCGATTCCTGGAGTAATTTTCATTCAATAAGCTATAGGATTTTTCAGGAAATGATTGAAAAACTTGATATCGGTAACTTCGGCTCATTTACGGGATTTAAGTGGGACGCAGAAGTTCGTGAAAACCACGGTGCTGTTGGAAAATTCAAAAAGCTGAACATCATCTATGGCCGCAATTACTCAGGTAAAACGACGCTATCCCGTATTTTTCGGTCATTTGAGGTAGGTCAAACACCGGCCAGATTTGACAGCCCTACGTTTAAAATTATAACCAGCGGAGGAATCTGGACCCAAGAGCTACTGACAGTCCAAGGCCAGCCAATTCGTGTCTACAACAAGGATTTTGTAGAAAGTAATCTTGCATTTCTTCGTGATGATGATGGGCACATCACTCCTTTCGCGATTCTTGGGGCCGCGAACAAAGAAGTGGACCTTCAGATAGAGGAGGTTCTCACGAAACTTGGTAATAAAGATTCCAATACGGGTCTTCGGGCCGCATATGCAAAGAAGAAAGATGAGGTTGCAAAGGCAAAAGCCCTGGTTATTGAAAAGACCGACGCTCTGAATAAAAAGTTGGTTGATAAGGCTAACAGTAAGCCTAAGGGTATCAAGCACAATTCGCTTTACAACATACCGTATTACGATATCCGAAACCTGAATACGGACATATCTGCAGTGACTGCGCAGAATACAACGCCAATGGAAGACGTGGTGCGGTCGGAAAAGGTGACTCTGTTAACTGAAAAGGCACTTGCAGAAATTAGAGGCTCGTTAGAATTTCGCCCCGCAATCGAGAATCTGTGGAAAAAAGCGAACGAGATTGTTACAGAGAAAATAAAACCAAGTGCTCCACTACAAGACCTGCTGAATTCAGCTGTTCTGGCGCAGTGGGTCAAAGCTGGCAAGGCGCTTCATGCTGACCGAGATACATGTGCTTTTTGCCGGCAACCGTTGCCCGCGAGCGTTTGGGACGCTCTAAACAAGCACTTCAACGAAGAATCTGAAACTCTGCAACAAAAAATTGTAGAGGTTTCAGGTCAAGTTGAGGCAGAGAGAACCCAGTTGGGCCGTCTTCGGCTACCCAATCGTCTGCAGTTCTACTCAGTATTTCATGAAGAATACGATGCGCTCGCGAAACGTCTTGAAACTGCGCTATCGGAGTACGAAGCAGCACTCGAAGGTATCGCAAAGGTCGTTCGCGAACGGTCGGAAAACATCTTTGTCGATAAGCAATTAGATGAGGTTACGTTCGAGTGTGCGGTAAAGCTTGAAGTGTTGCTAAAGGAGGCCAATCTACTGGCTCAATCCAGCAATGTACATACCGCTCGACTAGATGCTACCCACAAAGCGTTGCGTGAGGAACTTAGACTTAGTGAGGTCGCAGCATTCATTCTTGATAGTGGACTTGATGCTGCTAAAGAAGACATAGAGACTCACAAGGAACGCGAGAAAAGCCTTCTTGCAGAGCTGAAGGATGTAGAGGCCGAAGGTAAAGAACTAAGCGCCAAACTAGAAATTCTTCAAGCGCAGCTAAGGGATGAGAAGCGCGGGGCTGAACAAGTGAATCGTTACCTTGGTCATTCACTTGGTGGAACGAATCTCCGGTTGGTGGCTGAGGAGCAGGAAAGCCTCAAGACATATCGGTTTCGAATCATGCGGGGCGAGCAGGCTGCATACAACTTGAGCGAAGGTGAATGTAGCCTTGTATCGTTCTGCTATTTTTTGGCAAGACTTGAAGACATTCAGACCAAGGGGACCAGCCCCATCATCTATATCGATGACCCAATTTCAAGCCTCGACAGCAATCATATATTTTTCATCTATAGCCTGATTGAGACTTTTATTGCAAAGCCGCTTCGAGGGGGAGATGGAAAAGACATCAAAGATGCGGCAGGGAAAAAATTGTTCAAATATGAGCAACTCTTCATCTCAACCCACAATTTGGACTTTCTTAAATATCTGAAGAAATTGAGCAAGCCTGAGGAGGTTGAAAAGTTCATGATTGTTCGGAAGGCAGCTTCCAGTTCCATTGGATTGATGCCTAAGTACCTGAGAAGCTATATCACGGAGCTGAACTATCTCTTCGGTGAAATTCACACCTGCGTAGATGAGGCGAGGTCGGGTGAGAACTATCATAGCTTCTATAACTTTGGAAATAACCTCAGGAAGTTTTTGGAGGCGTTCCTGTTTTTCAGGTACCCAAGCGCAGATGTAAACAACGATGGTCGGTTACGCCTCTTCTTCGGTGATGAGGATAGTTCGATGGATTTTGTAAATCGTCTCACGAACGAACACTCGCACCTTGAAGAATTCGTAGACAGAGGGATGGTGCCAATCGACTGCGCCGAGATATCGAGGATGGCTATTTTCGTACTAGGGATAATGAGACAGAAGGATGCTGTGCAATACGAACATTTTTTGAAAAGTATAAGTGCTGTTGACCCTCTGCCAGCTGCGTAGGGATAGCTTTGATGACTGAAGATAAATTTTCCACTTTATTTGAACGTTCATTTCACTTTCGGCAGGCTGTCCAAGAGCACGTAGCCACAATGTCGCCTGTGCCAGAAGCCCGCTACGAAGTCGTGTTTCAGTCAAATCTATTGTCATTGGAGTATGGATTTAGCGCACTGATTCTTTTAAACCAAGGTTTGTATTCCTCGGCGTTTTCGTTGCTGCGGCCACAATATGAAAGCTTAGTGCGTGGCATGTGGTTGCTTTATTCGGCGTCTGCCATTGATGTGGATAAACTTACGCAGCCATTGACTAGCGTAAGTGCGCAGCAGGCGGCTAATCGGTGCTTGAGCATTTCGGAAATGTTGGACAGACTGGAAAACTCAACTGAAGCGCCGACGCAATTGATTCAACAACTCAAAGAATTTAAGGATGTCGCAGGCAAGGCACTGAACGACTTTACACATGGAGGATTCCATGCGCTCTCGCGGAGTTCATTTGGCTATCCAGTCCAGCTTGCTTATGATGTGATTCGCAATTCAAATGCGGTTGTAGCAATTAGCGCACAACTTGCATCGATATTGTCCGGCTACGCGGAGAACATGGTGCCCGTCAGGCGAATGCATGAAGACTTTGCCGATTGTCTTCCCATCCTCGAGCAAACTTAGCAAAATATACCTCTGCAATTAGTCTGGATGTATTTCTATCAAAAAGGATTCCATCTCCGTTGGTATCCGGTTCGCATATCAGGCATTGGATTTTCGAATCGATGGCGGCTATCGGCCATGCGATATATTCGTCTAAAAATTAATTGGAAGAGAGGGCTCATGAACAATGTACTTAGCTGCAGTTTTGAAGACCTTGTTACTCCATTCGTTTTAAAAAATGGATATGTCCGTATAAGTAACAGTTGGACGACGCGATGAAGAAGGGATTTGGAGAAATTCGCTGCAAGTTCTGCATGACTTGGCAGCGGTCCGAGGTACAGCACTACGATGAGGAAAGTTTCTTGGCGATTGCGGCGGGAACCGAAGGGCAGGAATGCATCAATCCCTGGTGCCTGCAGTGGATTCCGGCGGATAACGACAACTTTCGCTGGCGCACGGTAAAAGTGGTGGAGCCGAAGCCCTGAGGCTGTTCGTCGCACGGCGTGCCATGTCTTCATTACTGTTGGTTCATTCACCGGCGCCGCGTGGCAAGATAATGCCGAACATACCGCTCCAGCGAATCTTTCGGCCGTCGCTGGGCTAACACGTTAGATTCACCATTGTCCGCTTTGGACAGGTTGGGGAAATTGGCCGCATAGAAGTAAATAGAAAAGACGCTTGAGACGATATTGTCACAAGCGTCGGCTAGGATAATTACTTTCTTTTAGGCGGGTTGTTGCTACGCTTTCCGCCAGACATCCCGTGTGGAATTTTGCTTGGAGCATTTTCCATTTTTTTGTCCTTGATGTTCACGTTTGAGTTTTCAAATTGATGTTGGATGCTTTATTCTGAGTCTTGGTTATCGCCTTGATACTCATCGTTGTTGGGATTCAATTGGTCAGAATGGTTATCTAAGCTATCCCAATAAGCATCATTGTTAGGGTTTAAGCTGTCGCTGCGGTCATCATTCGAAGTACGTCCCATTTTCTTCTCCTTGAGGTTATGTCTGCATCATTGCCGACGTGAGCAGTATTCACGTTCTTACGCCTAAAGTCGGTATCAACCTTTGGAAAATTCCAATCTGCCTCCCCAATCTCTTCAATCATGAAAATTAAATTTTTGAATCCATTCAACGGTAAGCCCAAGCCTATTCCGTTGAACGGATTATTGCTCTACGACCCTAGCGTATTAATGTCGTTTATAGACGTTTACATGAGTCGGATATTTGCTGATGCGGGGCATGAATCTTTATACAAACGCTTATCAGCAGCATCAAAGGGGGAAATGCCTGTTGATAGAGCTTTGGCGTTGATTGGTGAAATGACGAATGCCTTCGGTATGCCCGAAGTGATATGGGAAGAGCTGAAAATTTCGTCAGACGTTGAGGAGCAGTTACTAGCGGGAGCTTCAATACATGAGGTCGACCTCAGCAAAAGAATTGGCACACACCGAGCCGCAATTCGTGGTGCTCAGCTCTCAGACCCTGATTTTGTTCTGGACGAAAGACATACATTCCTTATTAACGTCGAGAAAGCATCTTTCCCTATCGAATGGGCCATGGCTTCAAAGGATATCCCGCTTGCCGTTCAAAGGCTTAAGGAAGACAAGTTACTGTCTCAGTTTCTTTGGCCAGAGATGAATACTGCATTAGAGTCAATCACTGGGCATAAACATTTTTTATTGCTTAGGGCATCGATGTCACTTGAAGTTCTTGGGCATTACCTTGCTGTTCTTGAGATGCACGTAGAAAAGAAATTTGGTTTTCCTGCCATGTCTACAGTTAGGGACATATGGCCTCAGTCCAATTCAAATAAAAATCCAACTGCGCTGCTGTTTCAATGGATGAAACAGCATGCCAATATGAAGTCGATATCTTCAATTCTTAATCATCCAAAGCTAGTTGCTCATAACTATGAGATGACTACTTTAAAACGGTGGAGCAATGGTAGTCATCATCCTGATAGACAGCGTCTAGATACTCTTTTGGACGCATTGTTTGATGACCGCGATTACATACAGTTTTGGGTTCGCCACTACATGGCCAAATTAATTAATTTTATTGGTTACGTTCATACATCCATCGCATCCAAAATTCCGCATGAAATGTCTGTTGACGACCGTAAGCTGGTGGCGCCTTGGCCAGCATTCCTTCACAATCACCATGATTTTGCAACTTGGGGGAAAACGCGTTATCCAATTTGGAGGGAGTTCGCTGCTAACTATCAAGCCGAATTGCACCGACCCCACTAGACACTTCTGAGCCTATAAAAATTATAATTTTTAGATATTCATGCCGAGAACCTAGGCCATAGGTTGGTGCGCGCAGAATCGGATGTTTGAATAGAGGTGATTCTGTTTGAAGGCGCAACGTCTACTTGGGGCCGATATCAGCCGCTTACGCTTCGCTTGAAGCAATATTCCCGTGTAACTAAAGAAGAAAAGAATCTCGCGTGTCTTTTCATTCGTCTTCATCATCGGGCGGGTACAGCCTGTAGTCGTCTAACATCAGCTGCACCAAGTCGGCCATAAGATTATCTGTTTTCGCATATTCAGAAGGCTGAATGGCGCGCATTCGTGCTATTCGTCCATCTATCCCAATCACGATGGCTTCATAAGGTTGGCCAGGATAGTTATGTATCATTTTTACAGTGCCCTGAAGCGTATCTCGCTTAAGGCGAATGCCAGCTGCTGCAGCGTACGCATACAGCGCGCCGGCGCCAACTACAACCGCGTCGCCCAAGTCTTTTTGGCATAACAACTCCATTGTCTTCGTGTCGACGTTACCCACCTCATATTCGACATTGAGTTTCGCCTGCAGCATTAGCGATTCTCGAAGCCCTACAAGATTAACAGCGAGCCTGCTGCCAGGTATTGAAGCTTGTTCGAATGCAGTAAATACCTGCCGTGCATTGATGTACTGCTTCATTGCTGCAGGCGGGAGTTCTAGGGAGAGCAGTTGGTCGTTCATTTTTGTCCAATGCCGATGATATGCGCTGCGTTCTCCACTTCAGAAGAATGGTGGGATGTGGAAAGAATAGTCGCTTCGAAATTGTACCTTGATGTCCGCTTGGAGCGGAGGGCTACGTCAGCTACCGGCCAGAAGCAGACGTCCAATGGATAAGCATATGTCACGGTCTACAGAAACTTGTTCAAATTAGTATGCTTTGACTATGTGTTGGCTGGCATCACGACAGAACAGCCCAGTGAATTTTTACAAATGACTTTATTGCGCCCTGTTTCTTTGGCTTTGTACATACATTCATCGGCTCGAGTAACCGCTACGTCTTCGTCAATATCATTTTCCTGGACTTCTTGAACCCCGATGCTGACCGTCAAATTTCCCACAGATGCTATAGATGTTGACTCAATGGTACGACGTATCTTTTCGGCGACCATCATTGCCGCCGTCGAATCTGTCATCGGTAGAATGGACAAAAATTCCTCCCCGCCATGACGTCCCACGAAGTCCGTCTTTCTGACTGTTGCCGCAAGAACGGATGCGACATGCTTTAAGACGTCATCGCCAATTGCATGTCCGTATGTATCATTAATCCGTTTGAAAAAATCTACGTCGAGCATCAACACACTGTAAGGAACTTTGCTACGTTTGAAGCGTGCGAATTCCTCCGCAAGACGTTCACCGATATGCATGCGATTAGCCAAGCCTGTTAGCGCATCCGTGCGAGCCAGTTGTTCTAATGTGATATTGAGTTCTTGCAACTCGGCAGTGCGGACGGATATTTTGGCTTCCAAGTCGTAATTGCTTTGAGCTAGGGCCTCCTTTTGCTGAATCAAGGTGGTCGACATGTTACGTAAAGCATCCGAAAGACGTTGCAGCTCTCGCGCCCAGAATTTCTCGGAAAAACCTACTGTTTTATCGCCACGTTCAATCAAACGGGCTGTACGAGTTAAGTCTTCAACGGGCCGACTGATACGGTTTGGCCTGTCCCCAAACTGAAAGACACCGCATTAAGCTAACTGAGCTTGCTGTTCAAAGTCAATTGGGCTGATATAGCCCAACGTTGAATGTCT
>LNFM01002820.1_pt1 | contig 35720 bp, 32 predicted proteins | sample 596031 | NCBI WGS metagenome assembly LNFM01 (sample SAMN04254537, study PRJNA301005) | activated carbon metagenome | isolation source: dual media filters at the Ann Arbor, Michigan drinking water treatment plant | place: USA: Ann Arbor | reverse complement strand
AGGTGTCGGTGATCCTCAACCGGCTGCCCGGGGTGCCGGGGTTGACCGGGTCGGGAGCCTTGGTTTCGCTGACCTTCCAGACGCTGGCTGCGGGAGAGACCACTGTGACGATCCTCGATAGCGGCTTGAAGAACTCGAAACTCCAGCCTGTCCCCGCGCAGACGCCGGGGGTGCCGGTCGAAATCCGATGAGCGCGCGCCGACGGCAGCAACGCGGGATGACGCTGATCGAGCTGATCGTCGCGTTCACGATTCTCATGTTGTTGACGACGATGGCGGTGCCGCTCGCCCGCAATAAGGTGCGGCGGGATAAAGAGAAGGAGCTTCGCTTTGCGCTCCGTGAGATCAAGTCCGCGATCGATAGGTACAAGGACATGGCGGACAAAGGGCAGCTCGGTCAGTTAAAGGCGGATGCGGACGGCTATCCGGAGACGCTGGAGATGCTGGTTGATGGCGTGAAGGTGACCGGCCAGCCCGGCGGGGGTCAGGCCGGCCTGATGGGCCCGCAGCAGCAAGGGATTCCGGGCGCGCCGGGGCAGCCGGCGGGGAGCCTGAGCGACAGCAGCGAGAAGAAAATTCGTTTCTTGCGCCGGATTCCGAAGGATCCGTTTACGAACTCGACGGATTGGGGCAAGCGGTCGTCGCGGGATGATCCGAAGTCGTCCGCCTGGGGCGGACAGAATGTGTTTGACGTCTATTCGAAGACGATGGAGAAGGCAGCCGATGGAACGCCATACGCGGAGTGGTAGGCGCGGGTTCACGCTCGTCGAACTGATGGTGGTGATGGCCATTGTGCTGGTGGTCGTCAGCGTGGCGGTGCCGCTGTATAACAAGTCGGTGATCCGGGCGCGTGAGAGCGTGCTGCGGCAGAATTTGTTTACGATGCGGGCAGTGATTGACGAGTACACCTACGACAAGCAGAAGGCGCCGCAGACGCTCGAAGACTTGGCGCGCGAGGGCTACTTGCGGCAGATCCCGGTGGATCCAATCGTGGGGAACAATACCTCGTGGCGATTGATCATGGAAGAGGCAGCGGTGTCGGTGAGTCAAAGCGAGCCCGGAATTTTTGACGTAAGAAGTTCGTCAGAAAAAACAAGTTTAGAAGGCACGAAGTATTCGGAGTGGTAAACTAGTTTTGTCGGCCGATTGCTCCCCGGTCGTCCAATGGTAGGACAGCGGCCTTTGACGCCGCGAATCAAGGTTCGAATCCTTGCTGGGGAGCCAAAACTATCAACCGGTAAGCTGCTTCCGGTGGGTTAGTCTTCGATAGAAACCAAGTCGCCGACAGCGACATCGCCGGGCTGGACGGTCGTCCCGTACATGCCAAAACGAGCATCGCGGTTTTGCGCAATGGTCCGAAGGACCGCCGGGTTGGCCGAGGCCGGATCCAAGGGATCGACGTTCACCATCATGCAGCGTTGATCGCGCGCGTCAAGCCGGCAGCGCCACCCGCCTATTCGCAGCACTGCCCCTTCCCATTGCTCCTCGGGGAAAACGCCGCCATCGTTTGACTCAATGACGAGATTGGGGCGGAAGCGAAGCGGGCGGAGCGGTTGACCCACCAGTCCCGATAGCCCCTCAATACTCTGTAAGCTCAACAGAGAAATCGGGAACGTGTCAAAGATCCCGCTGCCGACCTTGATCACCCTCACCCCCTCCCCCAACCGATGCGCCAACTCCGGATCGGTTACCTCCCACTCCGCTCCATTCGGGGTCCGGACCATCGTCTTCGCGCACTCAACATCGGCGGGGTCGGCGAAATAGGCCTCGTGCCGCCAGAGGTCCGGCTTCTCGCGGATGGCCAACCAAGGGAAGCCACTGCGCTCCATTCCCGGCCGAACGAACGCCCAACGGCGATCTCCCGCCAAACCGTGCCACCCGGCCCAAACCGTCTGCAGCGGCTCGGCGGCCATGGACTTCACGGGGTACCGGAGAAGCTCCCGCACTGTTCCGACGACTCTCATGGCCGAAATTCTAGCAGCTTTTTCTGAACGTGGAATCTCGATTGCAGGGGTTGTTTTGTCCGCCAATATCTGCGGGAAGCTACCGGGAAACTGGGAAAAAATTTCCCTTCTCGGAAATTCTTTCCTGCCTACGGAGAGTTCCAACATGTCCTTGAAGCTTGCAGCCGCCGTGCTCGCCTGCGGTTTGGCGGTCGCCCCTCCCCCCTCTCGCGCCGAACAGACGCCCACATCCACGGCCAAGTCCGTGGCCGCGACGGCCGAATTGCTGACCCCAGAGGAGCAGAAGGCTCTGGCGGAACAGGACGAGGAGCCCGCGCGGGAGGTGGCCGGCGGCGCGTTGTCGAACCTGCACCTGACCTATATCGTCATCGCCTTGTCCGCCGCGGTCCTCGTCCTGGTTCTCAAATGAGGCTCCGCGTTCTGGCGATCTTCACCTTGGCGGCGGCCCTGGGGGCGGAGCCGTTGGCCGTTCCCTTCGTCGCCCAGCAGAAGAACGGCTGCGGCGCGGCCAGCGTCGCCATGGTGATGCAGTATTGGGCCGGTCAACGCGGCGGCGCTGTGCGGTACCCGGATGCGCAGGCGATCTACAGTAGCCTGTACAACCCGGCGTTGCGCGGCATTCCGCTCGTCGAAATGAAGCGCTACCTCGAAGAGCAGGGCTTTCGAGCCTATACGCTACGCGCCCAGTTCGCTGACCTGACGGCGCACGTCGAAAAGGGCCGGCCGGTGATCGTATCGCTAAAAAAACGGGCCGCCGGGCCCCTGCACTTTGCCGTGGTCACCGGAGTTGAGCCAGACCACGTTCTGCTGAACGACCCCACCCGCAAAGAAACTACCCGCATGAAACGGTCGGCGTTCGAAAAGCTCTGGCGGAAGGCGGACGGGTGGACGCTCCTGGCGGTGCCTAAGGAGTAGGCCAGCGGGCTGCCACCTTGGTCGCCTGCTCGAAGGCAAAGGCCAACTGCAGCACGCTGAAATCGGAGTGATGGCGGCCCACGATCTGGATGCCGACGGGAAGCCCCTCGTCAGTGAATCCCGCGGGAACCGAGATCGCCGGATTACCGGCGGTCGAGATATACCAACAGGACTTCATCCAGTCGATGTAGCTCTCCATCGCTTGGCCGTTGATGGCGGTGGGGAACGGCTGGTTCACGTCGAAGGGTGCCACCTGGGTCACCGGCAGAATAAAGTATTCGTACTTGGCGAGAAACGCCTGAAAGCGGCGCCAGACTTGCGTCTGTAGCGTGTCCGCCTTGGCGATGTCGGCGCCGGAGAGCCGGAGCCCGTCCTCAATCTCCTGCCGAAGCGTGTCTTTATACCGGCTATGGTCCCGTCCGGCGTGAGCGGCGGCGGAGTTCCAGGCCCGCAGGGTCTTAAAGGCGAAATCGGCGCCGGAAAAATCAGGCTCGGCCTGTTCAACGATGCACCCGAGACCTTCGAATACTTTACGCTGCGCGTCGATGACGGCCCGGACGCGCGGCTCAAACGGGAGGCCGCCCAGATCCTTGAACCACGCTACCCGGACACCCTTGCTGTTGCGGGCGAGCGGCCGCGCGAAGGTCGACCCAGGTTCGGACAGCGACAACGGCGCCCGCGCATCGGGACCAGCCATCGCACTGAGCACAAGCGCCACATCCGAGACCGAGCGCGCCATGGGCCCGGCGGTCGCCAGCGTAAACCAGCCGAAGGCGGCTTTGGGGTTGGGAACCCGGCCCGGCGAAACGCGGAAGCCCACGATGTTCGAATACGCCGCCGGATTGCGCAGGGACCCTCCCATGTCGCTGCCGTCGGCGATCGGGATCATCCCGCATCGCAACGCGACCGCCGCGCCGCCGCTCGATCCGCCGCAGGTTTTTGACAGATCATACGGGTTGCGCGTGGCGCCAAAGATAGGGTTGAACGTCTGCGAACCGGCGCCGAACTCCGGGGTATTCGTCTTGCCCAACGTGATGGCACCGGCGCGTTTCAGCCGCTCGATGATCAGGTCATCTTCATTCGGGACGTTGTTCTGGAACAGCGGCGAGCCGAACGTGGTGCGAATGCCCTGCGTCTCCACCAAATCTTTGTGCGCGATGGGAAGCCCATGCAGCGGCCCTAGCGTAGCGCCCTTCGCCTGCGCATCGTCGGCCTGTTTGGCCAAGGCCGTGGCGATCTCCGGCACGAGCGTGATGATCGCGTTGACCTTCGGGTTCACCCGCTCGATCTGCCGCAGGTGTGCCGCCAACGCCTCCCGCGCCGAAAGCTTTTTCTGGCGGATCAGTCCGGCCATTTCGACCGCGCTGAGTTGGCAAATGTCTGAAGGGGCGGCCGCCTGCGCCGCCGCCAGCGAAGCGGCCGCCGCGCTCAGCAAAGTCTCTCGGCGGGTTAAGGGATCAGAGCTCATCATGCCTCAAGGAGAATGCGCAGCATCCGGCGCAGCGGCTCGGCAGCGCCCCATAGCAGCTGGTCGCCGATGGTGAACGCCCCAAGATACTCCGGCCCCATCGCCAGCTTCCGCAGCCGCCCGACAGGAATGGTCATCGTACCGGTGACCGCCACCGGCGTCAACTCATGGATCGTCGCTTCCCGCGTGTTCGGAATCACCTTCACCCATTCATTGTCCGCGGCGATCATCGCTTCAATCTCTGTCAGCGGCACATCGCGCTTCAGCTTGAACGTCAGCGCCTGGCTATGGCAGCGCATGGCGCCCACCCGGACACAGAAGCCATCAACGGGCACTGCCGGGTCCTGGCCGAGGATCTTATTCGTCTCCGCCATGCCCTTCCACTCTTCCTTCGACATGCCGTTGCCGAGGTCTTTGTCGATCCACGGGATCAGCGATCCGCCGAGCGGAACGCCGAAGTTGGCCGTCTCCGCGGCCGACAGCGCCCGCTGCCGGGCGATGACCTGACGATCGATTTCGAGGATGGGGCTCTTGGGATCGGCCAGCAGATCCTTCACTTCCGCGTTCAACGTACCGTACTGCGTCAGTAGTTCGCGCATGTGCTGCGCGCCGCCGCCGGAGGCTGCCTGGTAGGTCTGGGTGCTCATCCATTCGACGAGCCCAGCCTTGTACAGCGCGCCAACGCCCATCAACATGCAGCTTACGGTGCAGTTGCCGCCAATCCAGTTCTTGCCGCCACGGGCGAGCGCCGTGTCGATCACCGGGCGGTTGACGGGATCGAGAATGATGACGGCTTCGTCCACCATCCGCAGCGTGGAAGCCGCGTCAATCCAGTGGCCGTTCCAGCCGGTCTCCCGCAGCTTCGAGAAAATCGCGGCGGTGTAGTCGCCGCCTTGCGTGGTCACGATGATCTCGCACTTGGCGAGGGTTGCCAGATCGTGAGCATCCTGCAGCTTCGTTTCGTTCTGCGCCATGGCCGGGGCTTGGCCGCCGGCGTTGCTGGTGCTGAAGAAAACAGGTTCGATGAGAGCGAAGTCGCCTTCGGCCTGCATGCGCTCCATCAATACGGAGCCGACCATGCCGCGCCACCCCACCAAACCGACGAGGGTTTTAGACATCTTCGTATTTTAGCGGACCCAGGCGTCTGGTACCCTACGGCGAAGATGACCCGCCGCCAACTCTTCCCCCTGCTGGCCAGTGCCGCCCTACCCGCACAGACGCCAAAGCGCCGCCCGAACATCATTTTCATCATGTCGGACGATCACGCTTCGCACGCGATTAGTGCCTACGGCAGCAAGATCAACAAGACCCCGCAGATCGACCGCCTCGCCACCGGCGGCATGCGCTTTGCCAATTGCTTCGTTACCAATTCCATCTGCACCCCCAGCCGCGGCGTCATCATGACCGGGCTGTACTCCCACCTTTCCGGAATCAAGACGCTCAGCGACAAGCTCGACCCCGCCGTGCCCAATGTCGCCAAGTATCTGCAGGCCGCCGGATACCAGACGGCCCTGGTGGGCAAATGGCATCTGGCCAACAATCCCAGCGGCTTTGACTATTGGAAGGTGCTGCCCGGCCAGGGTCTCTACAACAACCCCGCGTTCATCGAGATGAACGGCGAACGGAAGACCTACCAGGGCTACTGCACGGACCTGATCGGCGACTTCACGCTCGATTGGTTGCAGCAACGTGACAAAACGAAGCCATTCTTCCTGATGTGCCACCACAAGGCGCCGCATCGCGAATGGACGCCCTCGCCCAAGTATCGCGACTTGTTCAAAGACGTCGAGATCCCCGAACCGGATAACCTTTACGACGAGCACAAAGGCCGCGCTGGAGCGGCCGAACGATCCCGGATGCGGGTGGGCCAGGACAACACCAAGACCGATCTGAAGATGGATCCGCCGCCCGGCCTGACCGGCAACGCGCTGCGAAAGTGGGCCTATCAGGTCTACATCAAGGACTACCTGCGCTGCGTGCAGTCCGTAGACGACAACGTCGGCCGCGTGCTCGACTACCTCGACCAGGAGGGCCTGGCCGACAACACCATCGTGATCTACAACTCGGACCAAGGCTTCTTCCTCGGCGATCACGGTTGGTACGACAAGCGGTTCATGTACGAAGAGTGCCTGCGGACTCCGCTCCTCGTCCGGTGGCCGGGGCGGATCAAGCCCGGTACCGTGAACAACGACATGGCGCTGAATCTGGACTTCGCGCCGACGTTCCTCGACTGCGCCGGCGCGCCCGTCGCCGCGGAGATGCAGGGCGCCAGCCTGCGCCCGCTGTTTGAAGGCAAGACGCCGAAGACCTGGCGCAAGGAGATGTACTACCGCTACTGGATGCATCTGGGCGGCGGTCACGACGTGACGGCCAACTACGGCATCCGCACCCACCGCTACAAGCTGATCTACTACTACGGCAAGGCGCTGGGCTCGAGCGGAGCGGTGGATAAGGATACGCCGCCCGAGTGGGAGTTCTTCGATCTGCAGAAGGACCCGCGCGAGATGAAGAACGCCTACTCCGATCCAGCGTACGCGAAAGTCATTGCCGATCTGAAGGTGCGTCTGGCGAAGCTGCAGGCACAGTACAAAGACACCCCGGCCTGATCAACTGCCGTGGACCGTGCGCAGCTTATCCTGGGTGGCCGTGTCACACCGGCCGGTCACCGCGATGGCGTTGTCGCACTGGAACTCCTCGACCGCGCTACGGAAAGCCAGATCGTCCGCGTTGGCCGGCTCGCCGGCGCGGTAGCCAAGATTGTTCAGCCGCCACACTTGCCCGCTGAACTCTTCGGCCGGGTCCAGATGGCCGAGCTTCAGCGGCATGGAATAGGTCTGCACTTTCAGGTCGCCCTCTTTCGGCCCGGACGGATTCACGTTTTTCTTCGCGCTACCGTCTTCGGCGGTCTTGAACGCTTCCGTGGTGTCGAGCTTGATCTGGACGTCCGTGGTGGACACCGGAGTTCCGTCCCAGGCGAGCACGACGACCTTGACAGTGACCGGGTCGCCGATAGTCTCGAAGGTCGTCTTTTCTCCGGTGGAGACCGACTCGGCTCTCTTCTGACGGGCGGGCACTTTGACGACGTCGCCCGGATGAAGCACGTTCGGATTCCGCTTGCTCTTCAAGGAAGCGTTGGCGCCATCATCCCAGATCGTTTTCCAAGAAAGGAATCCGGCTTCCTGTGTGATGCTGGCCAGATAGTCGCCCTGCTTGACGGTGTAAGCGCCGGCGGGAATTTTCGGCGCGCCCGAGAACAGTTCCACGGCGGCGCCACTCGGAATGTCGCCGGAGCGTTTCCATTCGCGGCCGTCGAGATCGGGAAAGGTAACCGAGCAGTTGCCGGGGTCGATGCCGTTCACTTTTATGGTGCCCTCGGCGGAGAGCGTTCCCTTGGTGGTGCTGCCGTCGGGAAGGGTGATCTCCACTTTTGCGCCCTTGACGGGCCGGCAGTTATAGTCGAGCAGTTCGACTTCGACCCAGGTCTTCTTCTTGCTATCGTCGGTTATCCGGCTAGCGCCCGCGCCCGCCGCGTTGGCCTCCGCCGCCGCGCTGGCTGCCGCGGCCACCTGGGCGGCGCTCGAACCCCCGGTCAAAGGCGCGGAACCCACCAGGCTCTGCGACCAGCGGCCGTCCGCCACGCGCAGGGCCACCTGTTCGACCACTTGGGCGTCACTCAACTGCGCAATCTGTTTGCCGAGTTCGCCAGCGAGCAATCCCCGCAGCTTGGCTACCTCGGACTTCGGAATGTTTTGCTTGCGAAGATCGCCACCCGTCCCGCGCGGCGGGGCGTTGGTGAGGATAATGAGTTTGCCGCCGATCCGGAATTGAATGGTCATGGACTGAAAGGGGACCCGCCCCTAATAGAATACGCGGAGAAGTGGCCCCGGAGGCATCACACCTCTGAGGGACGAGCCCGCCAGGCCAGCCCCGCCGCGATGACCACCAATAGCGCCACCCCGGCGAAGACACCGCTCAGGCCCCAGTCCGCTTTGAGATAGCCGGCGATGAAGACGCCCGTGCCGCCCGCGATGGTGTTCAGCATGTTCATGAGACTTTGTGCAGTGGAACGGTCGCGCGTATCGATCAATTCGCACATGGCCGGCGTTTCGTTAGCGGTAGCGACGGCGCGCAGAAAGGAGAACAGAACGACGGCCGTGCTGATGACAGCCATGCCGCCGCCCGAGAGGAAAACCAGCAGGCAGGGGGCGCAGAGCAGGTAGCAGACGGTCATCATGCGGAAGCGGCCATCGGCGGAACGCTTCGCCGCGCGGTCCGATAGTGTGCCTCCAACCAAGGCCCCGCCAACCGCGGAGAGTTGCAGCACAGCGGTGCCCGAGAAGCCGGCCAGCGCCAGGCTGAGCCCGAAGCTTTCGCGGAAATAGAGCGGCATCCAGTTGAAGAACATCCAGGTGCCTACCGAGATCAGCATGCCTTGCAGGGCCAGGAAAACATAGCCGCGCTGCCGCAGCAGGCCGCGCAGTTGCGGGCCGATCGGCGCCGGAGCGGGTTTGGGCGAATCGCCTCGTGGCGATTCCTTTAGCCACAGAAAGCAGACCCCCGAAAGTAGAATGCCGACCCCGCCCAGGAAGTACAGTCCGATGCGCCACCCGTACTCTTCACCTAAGTAGCCGGCCAAAGCGCCGCCGCCCACCAGCCCCGCGTTGAGCCCGCACAGATGAACGGCCAGCGCCCGCCCGCGGCTGGCCGACGGATGATGATCGGCGATCAGCGCGACGGCCGCTGGCAGGTAGAAACACTCGGCCAAGCCCAGCGCGACGCGGGTCGCGAGGAGTTCGTTGGCGGTTCGCGCGAGGCCCGTGACAATGGTGACCAGGCTCCAAGCCAGCAGGCTCCAGGCCACGACGCGGTTGCGCGGCAGCCGGTCGGTCAGGAAGCCGGCGCCTGGCGAACCGAGGGCGTAGCTCCACAGGAACAGCGTGCCGATGCCGGCCAGTTGCAGGTCGCTCAGTTTGAGTTCGGCCTGCAACAGGGGGAAGACGGCCGAGAGCGACGTGCGGTCGGCATAGTTCAGGGCGGCCGCGCAGGCCAGCAGTAGAACCGTCTTCCAGGGGAGAGAGATCATGCGGCGGGTCCGAGTTCGGCGGTGAAGGCCGCCTCCACTCGCATACCCGCCTGGAGTTGGACGCCGTAAGCCCGGCGCACCACGGGATGTGTGCCGAAGTACTCCTTCCAGACGGGATTGACGGCGGCGATGTCGGCGAGGACGTCCTGCAGGTACAGGCGCGCGGTGCAGATGGCGAAGCGGTCGACGCCGGCGGCGGCGAGGTAGGTATCGAGTTGGCGGAAGATTTCGCGCATCTCCTCGGCCGCGCCGCCGGGTACGGGCGTCGAAGCGCCGTCGGGGATGCCGGTGACGACGGCTTCAAACACGCGGCCGCTGTGGACGACGGCGGAGCTGATGGGGAAGTTGGAATCAGAATCGATGAATTGCATGTTAGTAAGTCAGCAAGCCGCCGTCGACGGTGAGCGTGGAGCCGGTGGTGAAGGAGGAGCGGTCGCTCAGCAGGAAGGCGACAGCCTCGCCGATCTCTTCGGGTGAGCCGCGGCGGCCGAGTGGCGTTGAGCGCAGATAGCGGCCGGAGGCTCCGGCCTGCTGGCTCTCGGCGACGATATTGGCGTTGGCGGGCGTAAGAATGTCGCCGGGGGCGACGGCATTGACGCGGATGGCATGGGGCGCCAACTCGAGCGCCATGGCCTGCGTGAGGGCGACCAGCGCCGCCTTCGTCGCGCAGTAGACCGAGGCGTGCTCCTGCGCGGCGAACGCGCCGACGCTGGCGATGTGGACGATGGCGCCCGGCTGCCCGGCGGCCACGGCGCGGCGGGCGAAGGCCTGCGAGCAGTAGATAGGCCCCTTCAGATTTGTGGCGAGCATGTCGTCGATGTGCGCGGGGCTGGCCGTGAGGAAGGACGAGAGCGCGACGGGGCCGGTGAGCGCCGCGTTGTTCACGACGCCGTCCAGGCGGCCGTACTCCGCATAGACGGCCGCGGTGGCCTCTTCGACCTGTACGGGGTCGCGGACATCGCAATCTTCGATTTGCCACGCGGCGACTTGGGCCCCGTAACGCCGCAGCACCGCGCTGATGCCGGCGCCGATGCCGGTGGCGCCTCCGGTGACGATATAGACGCGGTCGTTAAGCATGGGCTTGTCGATTCAGAAAGTCTGACAGATCGGGGGCCGGGACAAGGGGCGAGTCCACCTGGGCAGCTGCGGCTTCGAGCGATGCGAAGTCCTTGGCGCCATGGCCGGTGACGAGGCAGACCGCGCTTTCGCCGGGCGGGACGAGTCCGGCCTCAGTAGCCTGCAGCCAGCCTGCTAGCGCTGCGGCTCCAGCCGGTTCGGTGAAGATGCCTTCTTCGCTCAGCAGCCGGCGCTGTGCGGCCCAGACCGCGTCGTCGCTGACGGCGATGCCGAGCCCGCCGTTGGCGTAGAGATGTTCAAGCGCCAGGGTGGCATCGATATCGGAGGGCACCGAGAGGCCGCTGATGCGGGTGGTGCTCGGCAGGGCTGCGGCGCGCGGCTGCTGACGACGCCAGGCTTCGACCACTGTGGCGCAGCCGGCCGGTTGCACGACGTGAACCTTCACGGGCAGGCCCAGCCGCGCGAAGCCGCGCACGATGGCCACGTAGAGCCCGCCGCCGCCTACCGGTACGAAGACATGCTGCGGCGCGTGGGCGGCCAACTCGTCCGCGATGGACTCGACGCCCGCCATGCCCACCGGGCAGTAGCGATAGGCCGAGACTACGAGCGGCACGGCATGGGCCTGGCGCCAGCGATCGAGTTCGGCAAAGACGGCGGCCGTGATGTCCGCGTCCACCGAGAAGCCGGGAATGCGGACAACCGTTGCGCCATGGGCCCGCATCTGCGTTACCTTGCCGGTGGGCGCTTCCGGATGGGCGCAGATCAGGCAGCGGAAGCCAGCGCGGGCGGCGTAGGCGGCGAGCGAAGCACCGGTGTTGCCGGACGAGGTGGCGAGTACGAAGGGCGGCGCGGCCGGGTAGGAGCTGAGCTCCCGCTGAATGAACCGGTCTTTGTAAGAGCCGGTGGGGTTGGTGTATTCGAGCTTGAAGGAGAGCGCGGGCGCGATGCGGGCGCTCGCGACGAGCGGGGTGTTTCCTTCGCCCAGCGTGAGGATCAAAGGATTAGGTCTCCCTGGCCGACCATGCGGGGGACGAAGCCTTTGGCGAGTTGTGTGAGCGCCGTATCGATATGCCGCTGGCCGAAGCGTAGCGTGAAGAGGCCGTGCGCGGGCAGCAGCGCTTCGACGCTGAGCGGCGCGAGCTTAGGCAAGTCGGCGCGATAGCCGGCCAGGTCGGAGCCGTCGACGTTGATGAGCCCCAGCACGCCGCCGTAGAAGACCACGTCGGCCGAGAAGAGCGTGCGCAGGCCATCGAGTTGGCAGAGGAAGACGAAGCTATCCGGCGAGTGGCCGCGGACGGCGATGGGCGTGAGCGAAAGGCCGCAGAGGTGCAGCGGCACACCGTCTTCGTATATGCCTTCGATGGAGCAGGGCGCGAGGCGCAGATCCGGCGGGTAGCCGCCCATGGCGCGCGTGACCACCAGGCCCGCCGCGGCTTCGTCTCCGCTCTCGATGATTTGCTTCGCCTGCGCCGAGGCATATACGGGCCAGCCCAACGCGCCCGCCAGCGCGGCGAGGCCGCAGACGTGGTCGGGATGGGCGTGGGTAACGACGATGGCGCCGCGTGAAAGATCGGCGAACTCGTTTCGCAGATGGGCCAGGACGACATCGTGTTTCAAGCCGCTACCGGCATCGAACAGCACGACACCTTCGGGCGCTTGCACGGCGTACAGGTGGCAATCGAAGCGGCTGCTGAGCCCGAACTGGCCGCTGCCCACGATAGCCAATGATGGCGAGATGCGCATGGGATCAGGCATCCTCCCGGGCGGCGACCAGAATCAGAACATCGCCCGCCGAGACGGCCGGCAACTCGCGCAGCAATCCGACGAGACCATCGGCGGGGGCTTCGGGAATGGCCAGTACTTCGCCGAGCTCGTTCACAATTCGTCCGATCGGCTGACCCGCGCGGACTGGTTCGAGTAGGGCAACGGAGGGCATCCAAAATCCATCGGCCGTAGCGGTCACCCCTTCATCCGTATTGCCGATTCCCTGCAACCGCAGCGGTGGAGCGGGGATCTCGGGAAGGCCATCGAGCATCCCGAGATGCCGCATCAGGTTCATCGCGCCGCGCCGCATCATCTGCAGATCGTCGGGATGGATTCGGCCCGCTCCGCGGGCTTCGGTATAGAGAAACGGAATGCCGCGGGCGCGCGCCGCCGAGATCGTCCGGCCGGGTTCAATCACCGGATGACCCCAGATCACCGGCGCGCCAAAGGCTTCCGCGGCGGAGCGGCCACGCGAGTCCGCAGCTTCGTAGCCGGCCATGGACGGCATGGCGAAGCGGATGCCGCCGCTGTGCAGATCGAGATAGAAGTCGGCGAGGGGCAGGAACTCGGTATCGAAGGCGAAGGCGAGCTGTTCGCTCGGGGTGCCGTCGGCCCGGCCGGGGAACTGGCGGGCCAGGTTGCCGTCGTCGGCGGGATGGTTCCGCGTCACGGCGCGATGGGCCGGATAGTTCAGAATCGGCACCGTCACCAGCGTGCCGCGCAGTGCGTGGGCGTCGAGCGACTCAACGGTTTCGAAGATCGCGCGGACGCCTTCGTACTCGTCGCCATGCACCCCGGCGGAGACCAGCAGCGTGGGCCCGGCCTTTGCGCCGTGTACGACGAGGGTCGGAATGTCATGAGGAGAGCGGAGCCGGTGCAGACCCGGTTCAAGCGGCAGGGAGAGCATCGCGAAACTCGTACAATAGCACTTTGTGACAAGGGGGCAGCAAGATTGAAACAGACAGCTTGGGAGTCGGCTTCGCGCGGATGCGGATGGCTTCTCGAACAGTTGCAGCCGGACGGATCGTTCCGCGGCGGCGACGATCTGCGGGCTTATTACAAGACGCCGGCGGCGCTCCTGGTGCACGGCAAGACGCGCGAGGCTAACCGCGTACTCGACTACGTGGAAGCCAACTATCTCCGCTCGGGCGGCGACCTCGATGGCACCGGCATGCCGTGGCTGCACATCTACCGCACCTACCCCCACGCCTGGATCTGCTGCGCCGCCATGATGGCTGGCCGCTTCGATCTCGCCCGGCAACTGGCCCACTTCATCGCCAAATATCACAACCCCGCTTCGGGCGGCTTCTTCGCCGATGAGGCGCGGTCCACCGAAGAGATCATGACGACCAGCATGGCCGGACTGGCCTGCCTGTGGGCGGGGAACCTGGAGCTGGCCATCGCCGCCGGCGGTTGGCTTGAAACTTTGTGGCGCGCGCAGCCCGACATCACGAAGGGGCTCTATACGAGTTGGCGGAACGGGTTGGTGACCGAGTATCCGGAGGCCGACGCCAGCGGCTGCCTCGTCGATCCAACCAAGCCGCGACAGTGGTACTTCCAATACGGCATCAGCGCCGCGCTGCTCACCTCGCTGGCGGGCGCGACGGGAGAGGCCCATTGGCTGACCTTGGCCCGGCAGTTTCTGCACGCCTCGACGCACTGTGGGCCGGACCGCTACCGCACGCCGCAGAGCGGTAAGGTGGGCTGGGGCGCGGCGTGGGCCTATCGCAGGACCCGGGCCGCCGAAGATCTGGAGCTGGTCCACCATGTGTCGGCCGGCCTGATCGCCCTGCAAAACGATGACGGCTCGTGGCTCGCCACCGGCGTCTACGGCGGCGCTACGGCCGAGGCCGATAGCGTGACACTTGATGTAACCTCGGAGTTCGTAACCTTGCAATCTTTTATGGGAATGGTGCCGGTTGTCTAAACCTTTTGAGAACAAAGTGAAGAAGTTGCTGGCCGCGGGCGGAACCGCCTGGGGCTCAGCCACGATGGGCCCCACGCCGCTGGCGGCGAAGTTGACCGCCACCACCGGCGTTGATTGGGTCTGGATTGATACAGAGCATTCGAGCTACGCCTCCGAGTCGATTGAACTACTGCCGCCGCTGATCCGGCAGTCCGGCTCCATGCCGATGGTCCGCATCGCGGGCCTCGACCCGAGCCTGATGAAGAAGGCGCTCGACATTGGCGCGCAGGCCGTGATGATCCCGCAGATCGACAACGCGGAACAGGCGCGCTTGGCCGTGCAATATGCCAAGTATCCGCCGCTGGGCACCCGCGGCATTTCGCCGATGTGGACCTTCTATAACGACATCGAGTGGAGCGACTATCTGCCCTACGCGAACGACGAAACGTTGGTGGTGGTGCAGGTGGAGTCACCGTCGGCCGTGGAGCAGGTGGAGGCGATCGCGCAGGTGGAAGGCGTCGATGTCGTGCTGGCCGGGCCGATGGATCTTTCGGCGGCCCTGGGGCACATCGGCGAGATCGGCCATCCGGACGTGCAGAAGTTTTTGGCTGAGTTCCCGGCGCGCGTGACGAAGTACGGCAAGACGGCCGGCATCGCCCTCGGTAGCTACGAAGCCGCGGCGAAGGCGTGGAAGCAGGGCTACCGCTACATCAACTTCGGCAACTTGTACTTCGATGGCGTCAACGGCATTAAGGCGAATCTCGCCAAGTTGAAGGCGCTCGAAACGGGCGTCGAACCAGCCGCGCCGTCGGGCGAAGCGTTCACCGCATAGGGCTCTGGCCGCGGGCATCCCGCGGCGGAGCTATGCCAAGCAGGGTGGTCACGAGCGGGGCGACATCAATCGACCGCAGCCGGGGCCACTTCGTGCCCGGCCGCAGGCGGGGGCCGGTGACGAAGAGCGTGGCGAGCATATCGCTGCGATCGGGCCGGAAGCCGTGCACGCCCACTGGTTTTTCGAGCAGCGGGAACACCTCGCCCACCTGCTCGCGCACCGTGTAGCCGGGCTTCAGATCGAAGTAGAGGTCGCTGGCCGTGGCTCCACCGATGCCATACCGGACGCCGTGCTCTTCGGGCGTATAGAAGCCGGTGAACACGTCGTAAGCCGCCAACGCCGCTTGCACGCGGGTCCGGGTCGCGAGGCGATCAGTTACGGTGCCGCCCTTCCAATCGGCCGTGTTCAGCAGCACGGAGTTATAGATATGCACGGCGGTGCTGCCCAGGCCGGCTCGCCGCAGGATCTCATTCACGTTGACGGCCTTGGCCACCGGCGTCATGCCGTGGTCCGCCGTGATGACCAGGTGGTCGCGCCGGCCCACCAATTTCGCGACGCCCTGGGACCAACGTTCGATGATGCCGAAGCCCCACGCCAGCGCCCGGATGGCGGTCTCGTCTCCGGTGCTTTGTAAGCCCGCGTACCGGTGCCCCAACTCGTCGGCCACCGGCAGGTAGCCGATGAAGAGGCCCGGCTGGTAGTGCCGCTGCAGCCAGGCCGTGTGGGCCAGGTTCTGCCGCGTGAGCAGTTCGGTCGTCTCCATGGCCTGCCAATCGTTCAGCAACGGGCCGTTGTAAGCGTTGCCGATGAAGCCGCCCGCCGCCTTCAAAAGCAGCCGCGCGTCGCCCTGGCTGATGCCCATCTCCTGCGCCGGCGAGACGTACAGCAGCAGGTCGTCCTTCGTATACGCAAAGAGCCGGAAGTAGATCACCGCAGGCACCGGATCGGCTAAGTACAGGCCCGCGCTGAAATGCCGCGCCAGTGGCCGGGAGCCAACGAGGGCCGTCTCCGCCGACGCCGCCTTGACGTCGATGCCTCCGATCCGTAAGCCCGTGGCTGTCAAAGTGCCGCGCAGCGTGATCGGCCCGTGCTGGAAGTGGAAGTCCGTGGCCGAAGTAAACTGCAGATCGCTCCGCTTGAGCACCTGGTGCGGCGCCACCTGCCGGGTCTGATAGCCGTTCAGGGTGACCGCCTTCGCGTGGGTATTCGCCGGACCAAACGGAAACACCTGCGGCGCTTGGTAGACGACGGCCGAAACGCCCTGCCGCGCGGCGGTAACCCAGATGGGCTCGGCGGTCAACTGATCCGCGCGGTAGCCGTTGTTGCGTTCCCGAAACGTATGATCTTTGCGCGGCAACCTAGGCTGGCTATTCGCCGAGATGCCGGACACGTCGCCATAAGCGCCGGTCCAGAGCGCCGCGTGAGAATTGGCGGTGGTGCTGGGAAACGCCGGTTGGATGCCATCGGCCTGCGCGCCTTTTGCGGCGAGGCGCTGCAGGGTCTTCAAAGGCGCGGTTTTGAAGAGTTCATGGCCCAAGCCATCGAGTGAGAAAACGAAAACGGTGTCGGCAAAGGCGGCTTGGGTCAGCAGCGCGACACACGCGACCCACCGGTTCACCGCGCCAGTCGCCCCGGCAGGATGCCTTTGGCGAGATCGAAGCCCGCGCCGACAGCCCCGACGATACTGTGTTTCCGGCCCAGTCCGACGCGCTCGCGGAACTGATAAACGGGTTCGATGCCCGTGCAGTGGGAGCCGACGAAATTCGCGAGGCCGAACTCGCGGAGTTTGCCTGCCGTCCAGGCGAGCGTCTGGTCATTGGCGTCGAACAGATGAAACCCGCCGATCGCGGCATGAATCGGAGCCTGCCGGATGGACGCTCGCGCGTGTTCGAGTGTGTTGATGATACCGGAATGGCCGCAGCCGGAGAGGACCACTAAGCCTGCTTCGGTATCGAAGACCATCGACATGTCCTCGGGCACGGTGTCTTCGATCTGCCCCTTTGCGGTGACGATGCGGCTGGATCCGCTCCAATTCCGCTCCGGGTGCTTGCGCGGCACGGGGCCAGTGAGCCACACGCCGGGATGGATTTCAGTGGGCTTTTCGATCAAAACGAACTTGCCCCCGGAGGCTTCGTAGGCCGGTTTTAGCAGCAGGGTGGCATTGCCTTCGCGCTCGTCGAACTGGCTCGCGCGCCGCGGCAGGAAGATGCCTTCGCCGACGTAGCAACGGCCGAGCTTCGGGGCCATGGCCTTGCGCAGCGTTAGCAGGCCGCCATTGTGGTCGCCATGGAAGTGGCTGAGCATCATCTCGTCGACCGCGAGATCGACCTTCAGCGTCTTCGCGTTTTCGAGCACCGTGTCCGGCCGGGTACCGGCGTCGAACAGGATCCGCTGGCCATCCACTTCGACCATCGCGGCGAAGCCCCATTCGCCAATCCCGGCATCGGCCAGCATGGTGGAAAGAATCCGGATCTGGAGCGACTTCACTTTCCGGCCGGGCGATTGGGCGAAGGCGGCCAGCGGAAGGGCAAGGAGGTTTCGGCGAAGCATACCGCGATTGTAAGCAATCGGATGGGTGCGGGAAACTAAGAGGATGTCTGTTCCTCCGGTTCTCAGCCTATGCGGGGCCTCCGCCGCGGAGGCGCTGGTCCGCCCGCGGCTGGAGCGCTTCCCAGAGTTGCGGCTGAACTCCATCGTGACGGATGACGTGCCAGTGTCAGAGACCTGGGAAGAGGGATTGGACGCTGCCGGGGTGGTGGTTCTGCTGCATCCGGATGCGATGCCGCCGCAGCCGTCGCGCCAATTCTGGGGCGGTCTGATTGACTACAACGGACCGAAGCCCATTGCATATGTGCACTGCGGAGCGCGTGCGTATCCGCCCGTCTTTGAGCGGCGCAGCTTCTTTCGGTGGCCGGCGGACCAACGGGCGTTCGAACGCTGGGTGGTGTCGCTGTTGCCGCGGACGCAGCTGTCCACCGCGGCCCCGGCCCATGCGGAGGTGCCCGAGGAGTTGTGGTCCGTGCTGGTGGATGGGGCCGGCGTGTATTGGATCACCGGCCAGCCGGCCACTGGCAAAAGTAGGATGGCCCAGGCGTTTGCCTATTCTGCGCGGGGACATTTTCAATCGACGATCTGGATCGGCTGCGGCCGCCGTTCGGCGGAGTCGATTCAGCGCGAGATTGCGCGCCGGATGCCGGCGGGTCGCAGCCTGCTGGTGCTGGACGATCTGCGCGCGCCACTCGAGCTTCCCGGCGCGCCGCACTCGGTTTTGGTTACCGGGCCGGAGCCGTTGGGCGAGGGCGAATGGCTCGATTTGGAAGACGCGTTCCGGCTGCCGCCGGTGATTGATTCTCCGCTGCTTGAAGCGATGTCGGTTTGCCTGGCGGCGGACTTTCCGCTCAGCTTGGCTCGTGAGATTGCGGGTGAGCCCCAGGCGCTTCCGGGCGACGCCGCCGAGCTGCTCGATACGGCGCGCGACCGCTACCGGCTGGTGCGATCGGTAGCCGTGAGCCCGGCACTGCCGGGCCGCCATTTCGATGCGGTGCTGGCCCGCTTTCGGCATTGGCGCGCCCGGCCCGCCGCCTGCGCCGAAGTGGACTACGAGCTGGAAGCGGCCCTGGACTTCGGCTTTGCTAGCGCCTGGGAGGAGGCGGTGGACCTTTGCCGGGCCGCGTTCGATTGCTATTCAGAAGGCAATCGTGTTCTGGACGCCGTGGCTGTGATGCAACGCCTAGAGGCCGAAGCCGAAGGCAGGGGAGACCAGGCTACGCTCCATCTGGCCAAGCGCCAGTTGGCGTGGGTCATTGACGGCGAAGGGGAGCTGAAACCTGTCGTTAGCGAAGGGGAACAGCTCTCGTTGTTCTAGTTCCAGCGGTAAGCAGCAACGCCAGATAACTCGCGGACAAAGATCTCATCGCCCGCCACGGCGATGTGGCCCCAAGTGGTCGTGTTAGCGATCTCTTTCGAATCGAGCAGCTCGAACTTCTCCGGGTTAGCGCGAATGAGCAGCAGCTTGCCACCTTCGTCGAGGGCGAGGATTTTGCCGTTGCGCACGGCCATGGACCAGTACTGTCCAAACGGCTCCGTCGTCCAGGTGGTCTCTCCGTTGCGCAGGTTGATGCAGGTGAACCGCTGGTTCGTGAGATGCAGATAGGCGTACCCGTCCAGAATCACCGGGGTCGACATGTAGCCCTTCGCCTTGTTGGTCCAGAGCGGCTTTACTCCGCCCTTCGACACCTGATAAGCGAACGAGTCGATGCGATGGGTGCTGGTGAAGACGGTGTCGCCGAACGTCGTCGGCATCAGGATATTCATGCCGCGATAGTTGGGCACCTCCTGCGTCCAGAGCACCTCGCCGGTTTCTGGATCGACGCCGTGGAGATGGACACGGGCCTGCACCAACACCTGACGGCGGCCGGCGAGCGTCGCGAGTGCGGGGGAGGAGAAAGCCCCACTTTCCATGACGCCACCGGCCACCGGCAGAATTCGCCAAACTGTTGCGCCCGTCCGCTTGTTCAACTTAACGAACGAGTTGGCGGCCTGCACAAAGATCGCCTCGCCGTCCACGAGCGGTGAACTCGCGAAACCAAACTCCGGCTTCGCCGTGCCAAAGCGCTTGGGGAAGTCCACGCGCCAGCGTTCCCGGCCCGTCTTCGCGTCGAGAGCGACGAGCACCTCCTCCATGCCAGCAACGTACAGCGTTTCGCCGTCGAAGGAGGGGGTTGCGCGAATCCAGTCGCCGCTCCGCTTGGCGTAGAACGGCACCGAGATCTTGCCGGGCCACGAGGCCCGCCAAATCTCCTTGCCGGTTTTCCGGTCGAGCGCTCGGACCACTTCCGTATCGGTGTTCGCGGTCTCGGCCACGAATACCTTGTCTTCGGAGACCACCGGGCCGGGGAACCCTTTATCGAGATCCACGCGCCACAGCGGCTTCAAGCCAGCGAAGTTCTCCGGCCACGCCTTGCCCGGCGCTACGCCGGAACGCTCCGGACCCCGGAATTGGGGCCAGATGTCGGCAGCCAACAAAGTGGCGGGCAGAAGCAGCAGTAACAGACGCATATCGCCTTAGATGCCCGCGCTCGCGCCGCAGCGCCAGGAAATCTGAGTGTGGCATCCTCGTAGATTAGGCCCATGTCCTTTATCCACGACGATTTTCTCCTCTCCACCGCCTCGGCGCGGCACCTGTATCACAACTACGCGGCGCCCGAGCCGATTCTTGACTACCACTGCCACCTGCCTCCCAAGGACATCGCGGAGAATCGTCAATTCGCCAATTTGTTCGAGATTTGGCTCGAAGGGGACCATTACAAGTGGCGCGCCATGCGGGCCAACGGCGTGGCCGAGCGCTACTGCACCGGCGACGCAACGCCCTTCGAAAAATTCGAAGCCTGGGCCCGCACCGTGCCGCATACGCTCCGCAATCCCTTGTTTCACTGGACGCACCTTGAGCTGAAGCGCTACTTCGGCATCGACGAACTGCTGGATGGCACGACGGCCCAAAGCATCTGGGACCGGGCGAACGAACAACTCGCCGACGATAGCCTGCGCGTGCACGGCATCTTCAGAAAGTTTCACGTTCGCGCCACCTGCACCACCGACGACCCGACCGACGACCTCCGCTATCACCAGCAGATCGCCGCATCCGGCCTATCGACCAAAGTGTTCCCGACCTTCCGGCCCGACAAGGCGCTGAACGTCCATCTGCCGGAGCTCTTCCTGCCCTGGGTCAGCAAGCTCGCCGCCGCCGCGAACATCGAAATCAACAGCTACCAGGCATTTCTCGACGCCCTGAAGAGCCGCCACGACTTCTTCCATGCGCTCGGCGGCCGCTTGTCCGACCACGGCTTGAACCATTGCTATGCCGACTTTTGCTCGGAAGCCGACGCGGCTTCGATCTTCGATCGGGCGCTGCATGGCCAGGCGGCCTCGCCCGGGGAGCACCAGCAGTTCGCTTCAAACCTGATGCTGTTCTTCGGCCAGCTCGACGCGGCCAAGGGCTGGACCAAACAGCTCCATCTCGGTGCGCGGCGCAACAATAGCACCCGTTTGTTCAAGACGATTGGCCCCGATTCCGGCTTCGACTCGATGGGCGACTGGTCGCAGGCCGAGGCCCTCGGCGCTTATCTCGACCGGCTCGATCAGGACAACACGCTGCCGCGGACGATCGTCTATAACGTGAACCCGGTGGACAATTATGCGTTCGCCACCATGATCGGAAACTTCCAGGACGGCAGCATCGCGGGCAAGGTACAGTTCGGCAGCGGCTGGTGGTTCCTCGATCAGAAAGAGGGCATGGAGCTGCAGATCAACGCGCTATCGAACTGCGGTCTGCTGTCGCGCTTTGTCGGCATGTTGACCGATTCGCGTTCGTTCCTTTCCTATCCGCGCCACGAGTACTTCCGGCGGACGCTCTGCAATCTGGTCGGCAACGATGTGACGAACGGACTGCTGCCGGACCGCGAAGACTGGGTCGGCGGCATGGTGAAGAACATCTGCTACCAGAACGCGAGCGACTATTTGAACTTGGGCGTTTAAGTAACCGGCCCCGGATTGAAGGGCGCGAGATAGTTGTGCAGGCCCCAGTGGTCGGCCCAGGTCTGCTTGCGCCCGCTGGCCACATCGCGAATCAGGTGGAAGAGCTCCCAGCCGACGCTTTCGATGGTGGCGTGGCCGGTGGCGATGCGGCCTGCATCGATGTCGATCAGGTCCGGCCACTTCTCGGCTAGCGCCGTGCGGCTGGAGACCTTGATGACGGGCGCCATGGCGAGGCCATAGGGCGTGCCTTCGCCGGTTGTGAAGATGTGCAGGTTCATGTGCGCGGCTAATTGTTGGGTGCCGCAGATGAAGTCGCTGGCCGGGGTGGCGGCGAAGATCAGGCCGCGCTCGGTGGGCACTTCGCCGTGGGTGGTCACCTGACGCAGCGCCGAGGTGCCGGACTTGGCCACGGAGCCAAGGGCTTTCTCGACGACGTTCGAAAGGCCGCCGCGCTTGTTGCCGGGCGTGGGGTTGGCGGAGCGGTCGGCACGGCCGGTGGCGAGGTAGTCGTCGTACCACTGCATCTCGCGGATCAGATCGCGTGCGACATCGGGCGTGGCGCAGCGCGGGGTCAGCAGATGCACGGCGTCGCGGACCTCGGTGACCTCGCTGAACATGACGGTGGCCCCGGCGCGGACGAGCAGATCGGCGGCATAGCCGACCGCGGGGTTGCAGGTGACGCCGGAGAAGGCATCGCTGCCGCCGCACTGCAGACCGACGACGAGACCGGACGCGGGGCAGGGAACCCGCTGGCGCAGATTCAGGACTTGCAGGCGCTTCTCGGCCGCTTCGCAGATGCGCGCGACGGTGGCGGCGAAGCCTTGGTTGTCCTGCAGGCGGATCACGTGGTCCGCGAGTTGGAGGCCGGGGATGGTGAGGCGGACCGGCTGGAGCTTCTCGCAGCCGAGGCTGACGACGAGCGGGTCGGCGCCAAAGTTCGGGTGCAGCGCGAGGTTGCGAATGGAGCGGATGGGGACGGCGGCGCCGGGCGCGTCGATGGCGACGCCGCAGCCATAGGAGTGGGTGACGGCGACGACGTCATCGACGTTGGGATATCGGGGCAGGATCTCGGCCTTGATCTTGCGGACGGCATAGTCGACGGTGGGCGCGACGCACTGCACGGTGGTCGTGATGCCGAGGATGTTCTTTGTGCCGTAGGTGCCGTCGGCGTTGCGGTAGCCTTCGAACGTATACTCGGGCAAAGACGGAGCGTCGGGGGGCGGCGCGGTGGCGAGGGCGAGTTCGCTAAGGGCGGGGGGGACGGGCAGGTCGAGGCAATCTTCGCGCACCCAGGAACCGATGGGCAGGGCGCGGGTGGCGTGGCCGATCACCTGGCCGTAACGGATGACCGGGTCGCCCGGCTCCATGGCCACCAAGGCGATCTTGTGGGACTGCGGTATCGCACTTGACGAAACGAACCCATTGGGGAAGCGCGCGCCGGAGGGCACCCCTTCCGGATTCACGATGATGGCGACGTTATCGTCTGGGTGGACGCGGATGTAGAGAGGTTCCAAACCGCTCAGTTTATCGCGGTTGGCTGCGCGGTTCGCCCCGCTTGACTTGGGCGCGGCGGCGGCCGCTGGCCAGCTTTTCGCGGGCCTTGGCTTTTGCTTCTTCCGAGATTTGAATGTTGTTGACCACGCGAGTGGCTCCCGCGGTCTTGGCCATGCGGGTCATGGCGCCTTTGTGCTGGATGACGTTGGCCTTGCCTTCGATGGTCGCAGTCCCGTTGCTGACCTTGACGGTGAATCCGTTGGCGGCCATTTTGGACTTGGCCAATTTCGCCTTCAGTTTCTGTTCGATCTCGGCGTCGGTGAGCTTGGGAGCCGGGGATTGCACCCGCTTGTGCTGGGCGGTCGTGCGGGGAGTCGTCTGGCCGTATAGGCAGAAGGTGAGCCAGAGAATCACTGCTACGATGCGCATGTAATCGGGTAGTGCTACACGACGGGGATTCTTCTCATAAAATGGAGGTGCTTTCATGAGAGTTTTGCTGTCCGCCCTCCTCCCCGCGATTGCCTTGGCCGCTGAGCCGAAGCTGGAGTTCAATCGCGACGTCCGTCCCATCCTTTCGGACAAGTGCTACCACTGCCACGGGCCGGATGCGAAGGCGAAGGGGATTCCGCTGCGGTTGGACGTGGAGCAGGACGCTCGGGCCGCGATCACCGCCGGCAAGCTGGTGGCACGCATCACGACGGAGAAGAAAGGGCAGCAGATGCCGCCGCCGTATTCGGGATTGACGTTGAGTGCCAAGGAGAAGCAAACGCTGTCGACCTGGGCCGCGCAGGGCGCCGAGTGGCAGCCGCATTGGAGCTTCGTACCGCCGAAGCCGCCAACCGGATTCGCGAGCATTGACCATTTCGTGAGCGCCCGGCTGGCGAAGGAGGGCTTGGCGATGCGGCCGCTGGCTGACCGCGAGACGTTGGCGCGCCGGGTGACAATTGACCTCACCGGTCTGCCTCCTACGCCGCAGGAGATTGATGCCTTTCTGAAAGACACCTCGCCGGATGCTTATGAAAAATTGGTGGACCGGCTGTTGGCCTCGCCCCGCTATGGGGAGCGGATGGCGGCGCGCTGGCTCGACGCTGCGCGGTACGCCGATACGAATGGCTATCAATACGACGGGGAACGGGTGATGTGGCGGTGGCGCGATTACGTCATTGACAGCTTCAACCGCAATAAGCCGTTCAATCAATTCGTGCTTGAGCAACTCGCCGGCGACATGCTGCCCAATGCGACTTTCGAACAGCGGTTGGCGACGGGCTTCAATCGGAACCATCGCGGGAATACGGAAGATGGCATCGTCCCCGAAGAGTATGCCGTTGAGTACGTGGTCGACCGGGTGGAGACCACCGGCGCGGTGTTTCTGGGGCTGACCCTGGGCTGCGCGCGTTGCCACAACCACAAGTACGACCCGCTGACGCAGAAGGAGTTCTACCAGATCTATTCCTACTTCAATAACGTGCCCGAACTCGGCCGCGCGATGAAGTATGGCAACTCGCCGCCGCTGATGCCGGCGCCTACCGCGGAGCAACAGGCCAAGCTGGCGGCGCTCGATGCCAAGATTGCCCAGCAGGAGCAGTGGCTGTCTGTGCGGGCGCAGAAGATTGATGCGGCGCGGCGCGTGTGGGAGCGCCAGATGCCGAACGTCCGCTGGACGCCGGTCAGCATGCGCGACGGCGAGTACTTCACGCAGGCGCCGCCGCAGGTGTTTGATGGCAGCCGCGTGGAGGTGGACGAGAAGTTCGGCAAGTTTGATATTGATGACCTGTGGTCCGTTTCGGCCTGGGTGGACGGCAAGGGCGCGGTGATCACCCGCATGTCCGGCAATCGACCGGAGGGCAAGGGATACGGTCTGCATGTCAAGGACGGCAAGGTGTTCTTCCACATCACGAGCAACTGGGTGAACGATGCCCTTCGCGTCGAGACGGTGAAGCCGTTGGCGCCTGGCCGGGCGCATCATGTTGCCGTGACTTATACGGGCTCGCGCATGGCGGAAGGGGTTCGGGTTTATGTCGACGGGCAACTTGCTGAGACCACGACGGTGATGGACACCTTGTACCGGCCGTTCCGCAACGCGGGCGGGGTGTACAAGGAGCCGGTGCGGGTGGGCGGCGGCGCAGGGAAAGCCAACCAGTTTCAGGGGACGCTCGGGGAGATCCGGCTGTATTCGCGGGTGCTGACCGAAGAGGAGATCGCGATGCTGGCCGTTGGGCAGCCGCTTTCGGCCCTGGCCGGTAAAAAACGAACCCAGGCTGAACAGCGGCAGGTGGAGCTCCATTACCTCGAAACAGCGGCGGCTCCGGAGGTCCGGCAGACGTGGCAAACGCTGGCGAGGCTGCGGGAGGAGCGCGAGAAGCTCGAACGGACGTTCCCGACGGTGATGGTGATGGCCGAGATGGCGAAGCGGAGGGAGACCCATCTGCTGCTTCGCGGGCAGTACGATAAGCCCGGCGAAGTGGTCGAGCCGGGTCTGCCGGCGTTCCTGCCGCAGCGTCCGGCGACGGACCGGCTGGGCTTCGCGCAGTGGGTGGTGGACCTGCAGAATCCGCTGCTGGCTCGCGTGACCATGAACCGGTTTTGGCAGAGCTTTTTCGGCAATGGCATCGTGAAGACCACCGAGGACTTTGGCCTGCAGGGAGAGTGGCCCACGCATCCCGAGTTGCTCGACTATCTCGCCACCGAGTTCATCCACAGCGGCTGGGATACCAAGGCGATGCAGAAGATGATTGTGATGAGCGCGGCCTACCGGCAGTCTTCGCAGGCGACGCCGGAGCTGATTCAACGGGACCCGGAGAACCGGCTGCTTTCGCGCGGCCCACGGATTCGCCTGCCCGCGGAGATGATCCGCGATACGGCGCTGCACGCCGCGGGGCTGCTGCACGAGAAGGTGGGCGGGCCGTCGGTGAAGCCGTATCAGCCGGATGGTTTGTGGAAAGAGGTCATCATGCAGGACTTCGAATACGACCAGGCGAAGGGCCCGGATCTCTACCGCCGGAGCCTCTATACCTTCTGGAAGCGGACGTCCGCGCCACCGATGATGATGAACTTCGATGCCTCGCAGCGCGAAGCCTGCACCGTTCGCGAGAACCGGACGAATACGCCGCTGCAGGCATTGAACCTGATGAACGATGTGACGTTTGTCGAGGCGGCCCGCTTCATTGGTCAGCGCATGTTGCTTGAAGGCGGAGCCGACGCCGAAAGCCGCCTGCGCCATGGCTTCCGCATCGCCCTCGGCCGCTTGCCGAAGCCGGCGGAGCTGGCCGTGTTGCGGGGCAGCTTGAATTATCACCTTGATTACTTCGCCGGGAAACCCGCCGAAGCCAAGGCGCTGCTGTGGCAGGGCGACACGCGCTCGGCCGACCTGCCGGAACGCGAGCTGGCGGCCTACCAAGCCGTCGCCAGCCTGCTGCTGAACACCGACGAGTTCGTGACCAAGGAGTAACCCCGCCCATGCAACGCCGCCAGTTTCTCGCCGCCTTAACGACCCTGCTGCAGCAGAACGGCTTTGCCGCCGAAGGCCCCCTGCTCCATCATGCGCCGAAGGCCAAGCGCGTCATTACTCTCTTTCAGCACGGTGGCCCGTCGCAGCTCGATCTGTTCGACTACAAGCCGAACCTGGCGAAAGTTCACGGGCAGGACCTGCCGGACTCGATCCGCATGGGCCAACGCCTCACCGGCATGACGGCCTATCAGGCCACCTTCCCCACGGCGCCCACCATCTTTAAGTTCGCTCAGCACGGCCAGTCCGGCGCCTGGTTCAGCGAACTGCTGCCGCATATGGCCAAGCACGCTGACCAGTGGACGATCATGAAGTCGCTCTCGACCGAGCAGATCAACCACGACCCGGCGGTGACCTTCTTCCAGACCGGCTTTCAACTCGCGGGCCGGCCGTCGATCGGTTCGTGGGTCTCCTATGGCCTGGGCAGCGAGAACAAAGACCTGCCGGCGTTCATTGTCATGATCTCGCAGGGGCGCGGGAACGCGCAGGCGCTAGCGGATCGCATGTGGGGTTCGGGCTTTATTCCGACGAACCATCAGGGCGTGAAGTTTCGCGGGGGCAAGGATCCCGTGCTGTACCTCAGCGACCCCGAAGGCTATAGCCGGACGGCGCGGCGGCGCTTCCTAGACGATCTTGGCGAGTTGAACAAACTGAAGCTTGACGAGTATCAGGACCCGGAGATTGCGACGCGCATCGCGCAGTACGAGATGGCGTTCCGGATGCAAGCCTCCGTGCCGGAGCTGGCCGATCTGTCGAAAGAACCGGAATCGACGTTTGAACTCTATGGGCCCGAGTCCCGGAAGCCGGGCACCTATGCGGCCAACTGCATTCTGGCCCGGCGCCTGGCCGAGCGCGGGGTGCGGTTTATCCAGCTGTTTCATCGGGGCTGGGACCAGCACGGCAGCCTGCCGAAGCAGATCCGCTGGCAGTGCGAGGATACCGATCAACCCTCGGCGGCACTGCTGACGGATCTGAAACAGCGGGGCTTACTGGACGACACCATCGTCCTATGGGGTGGCGAGTTCGGGCGCACCGTCTACTCGCAGGGTACGCTCACCCCGACCGATTACGGCCGGGACCACCATCCGCGTTGCTTCACGATGCTGGCGGCGGGCGGTGGATTTAAGCCTGGCGTCAGTTTTGGCGAGACCGACGACTACAGCTACAACATCGCCAAGGATCCCATGGATGTCCATGATCTCCATGCGACGATGATGCACTGTTTGGGCGTCGACCACACCAAACTGACGTTTAAATTCCAGGGCCGCCACTACCGGCTGACAGATGTCCACGGCAGGGTCATCCGTCCTTTGCTCGCTTAACTTCTACTGCTCTGCTTCCTTTGATTCGGCGAGCAACTCGGTGAGGAGTTGCTCGACCTGCCAAAGATCCACGCTGGCGGGGTACCCCGCCATCTGGTCTTCGGCCTCTTCGGTCAGCCACTCTTCGGTCAACATAGACTCTTCCTATTGTTTAGACGCGCAAACCGGGGCCTGCGCACCTCAATTGTTTAAAAATTGTTTACGGCGGCAACAGCTTGCTGAGCAAACCGTCAAATCCGCCGTGGACGTTCACGGTTCCGACCTTCTCCGTCAGGCGTTCGAGGGTCTCTAACTCCTTCAAACGAATCAGCGTCGGATTATCTTCCATCAATTTCGCCGTGTTGAGCAGCGACCGGGTGGCCGCCGTCTCCTCCCGGCGCCGGATCAGGTTGGCCTGGGCCTGTTTTTCGGCTGCGACTACCTGATTCAGAATGTTGCGGATCTCGCCGGGCAGGACGATGTCCTTCAGAGCGATCACCGCCACCTCCACGCCGAGCGACGCCATCTCCCGGCGGACTTCGGTGGCGGCGGCCGGTTCGATGTCGACCTTGTCGGCCAACACCTCATCGAGCGACCGCTTGCCGAGCGTCGACCGGACGGCCAACTGCAGCAGGCGATGCATGGTTTCGACATAGCTTTTCGCTCCCGTCGCCGCTAACGCCGCATCGGTCACGCGGTACTCGGCCAGGATGTTCACGCGGATCGATACCTTGTCCCGCGTTAGAATCTCCTGTCCCGGCACCTCGATCATTTGACGGCGCAGGTCGACCAAAGTTAGCGTCATTGCCGCGGCCGCGTTCCAGAAAGCATAGCGACCCGGATCGAGCACCCGGACGAATTTGCCGTCGCTGAAGAGCACCCCGGCCATGGCGGCCGGCACCTGGAGCTGGGTCAGCACCTGGGGGTTGGCCCGTTCGGCGGCTGCCAAAAGTGCGGCCGGCACCTCCGGCGTCTGGTCCACGTCAACGATTTCCACCGTCGCGGGCTTCCAGAACAGCTTGCGTTGCCCGGGGCCTACGACGGATTCCAAACGACCGTTCACGCTGAGGAGTGCCACTTGCCGCTCGGCCGTTTCAACTATGACGAAGTGCTCGGCGACCACGTCCGGACGGGTCCGGAGCAGGATTTCCACCCACGGCGACCGGAACTCGGCCAGCAAGGTGGAGTGCCGCTCGGCGGCCGGGAAGAAGCTGTAGTGCACCCCGGGGCCAACGATGGATACGAAGCGCCCGCCGCGCGAAAGCACTGCGCGTTCGGCGTCGCCGATGGAAATACGGAACCAAGACATGAGAGTGTCCTCCAGGACAGGTTGAGGCCGCTTGCGGGACTGCCGGTGGCGTAAGGGTTGCCGCTAGAGCCGTCCTCCGCCGTGCGGCAGTTTCAACGACAACGCAGGTTACTCCACCATCCGCAAGCGGTGGTTAAGGGACTACAGAAGAGGGATTCGAACCCATCAGGTTTGCGACCTTTACCAGAGTCGATTACAGAAACGCCGCAAGGAACGCAGTTACAGAGACTGCCTGCGCCGTAGACTCGTGCCGCATTCTGGGTTTACCGGGATGTGGGTGTGAAAAGTCATGGCGTCTGCTCCGACCAGGTCAGAATAGCCGAAGATCGTAACCGTTGTCAACCACTAAAACGTGGTGTTTTCGATTCGTCGTTTTTCCCGCAGCGACTGGTTGGCCAATTGCACCACCAATGCCGCCTGCGCCCCCAGCGCCATCGGCGCCGTGGGCCGCTGCCGCGTTCGCACGCATTCGAGGAAGTTTTGCACGTGCAGGTCCGTCGCCCAGCCGAAGCCGCGGGCGCTTTTGCGTTCGAGAATCGGCTTCTCTTCGTCGCCGGCCGGCAGCACACGGAAGGTCTCTCGGCCGATATCGAGCCGGGCTTTGTCGCCGTCGGCCTGGTTCAATTGATCGTTCCGGCTCTGATACTTCATCGCCGCGTAGTTCACCGTAAAGATGCCCAAAAACCCTTCCGGATACTCGGCGCTGACGACGACGCACTCCGGCTGATCCACCCCGGCGCGTAGCGGCGTCAAGGCCGAGGCCGTGACCGCCTTCACGAACCCGGCGCCCATGATCATCTGGATGCCGTCGAAGACATGCGCGCCCTGGTCGGCCACGATGCCGCCGCCGTAGTCCTGATAGAAGCGCCACGCGCGGAAGCGGTTGGCGTCGAACGGCCGCCGTTCGGCCGGGCCCTGCCACGCCTCCCAATCGAGCTTGCCGTCGAGCTTGGTGGCCGGCACGGCGTTGATGTGGTTGTTGAGCCACCAGCTCCGCACCATGCGCACCTTACCCAGCGTGCCGTTGGCTACTACGCCGCGGGCCTCCTGGTAAAGATCGTAGGAGCGCCGTTGCATGCCCACCTGAATAATCTGCTTCGTCTTCTTTTCGGCCTCGATGAGTTCGCGGCCTTCCTCCGGCGTCCGGCAGAGCGGCTTTTCGACATAGACGTCCTTGTCGGCGGCGAGGGCGTCGAGGATCATGCGATGGTGCCAATGCTCAGGCGTGGCGATGAGCACGGCGTCGATGGACTTGTCGGCCAGCAGGTCGCGATAGTCGCGATGGGCCTTGGCGCCTTTGGCGAGCGACAGCGCCCGTTCGAGGTTGGGCTCATAGACATCGGAGATGGCGCCGACTTCGAGTGCCGCGTCCTTTTGGAAAACGCCCATGACGAACGTGCCGCGGCTGCCGCTGCCGATGACGCCGAGGCGGACCTTGTTCGCTGGCCAATAGGCCAACAGGCTGCTGCCGAGGAAGGTTCTGCGCTCCATATGGCGACGATGATACCGTAGTAATCGCGATGAAAGCACTGCTGTTGAAAGAGTATCTAAACCTGGAAGTCATCGACTTCCCTGAACCGGAATTGGGCCCGGAGGACGTTCTGATCCGCGTAGGCGCTTGCGGCATTTGCGGCAGCGACGTCCACGGTTGGGACGGCAGCACCGGCCGGCGCATTCCGCCTCTCGTGATGGGCCATGAAGCCGCCGGCGCAATCGCCAAGGTGGGTTCGGCCGTGACCCAATGGAAGGAGGGCGACCGCGTGACCTTCGATTCGACGGTCTCCTGCGGCAAGTGCCACTTCTGCCGGGCAGGCCAAGTGAACCTGTGCGATAACCGCATGGTGCTGGGAGTTTCCTGCGGCGACTACCGCCGCCATGGCGCGTTTGCCGAGTACGTTTCCGTGCCGCAGCATATCCTTTACGGCTTGCCGGATTCGGTGAGCTACGAACATGCCGCGCTGATTGAAGCCATTTCGATTGGCGTGCATGCCGTGCGGCTGACCCCGATTGAGCTCGGCGATACGGCCGTGATTGTGGGCGCGGGCATGATCGGTTCGTTGACGCTGCAGGCGGCCAAGGTGGCCGGATGCGCGCGGGTGTTTGCCGTCGATACGAATAATGAAAAGCTCGCGATGGCGAAGCGCTTGGGAGCGACGGAAACGTTTAACCCGCTCGAGTGCGACGTGAAGGCCGAGATCCTGAAGCGGACGCAGGGCCGGGGCGCCGATGTGGCGCTGGAATGTGTGGGTGCGACCGATCCGATCAAGACCGCCATCGCCTGCGTACGCAAGGGCGGCGCGGTGACGCTGGTGGGCAACATCACGCCGAACATTGAGCTGCCGCTGCAGCAGGTGGTGACGCGCGAGATCCGGCTGCAGGGCACCTGCGGATCCTCGGGCGAGTACCCGGCTTGTATCGAGCTGCTGGCGAGCGGGATGATTCAGGTGGATCCGATCATTTCGGCCAAGATCACGCTGGACGAATCGCCGTCGTACTTCAAGCGGCTTTATGATTCCGAGCCCGGCTTGATGAAAGTAATCGTGCAGCCCTAACGGATCAGACCAGGCGTTGGCACGGCGACATCCACCCGCAGCTCTTTGAGGCGGCGGGTGCGCATTTCGCCGAGCCACTGCCAGTTGTACTGTTTGGCCAGGTCGACGGTTGCCGTCGCTGTGGAGCCACTCTCGCGCGCTTGGGCCAGGCGTTCGCCGGTGGGGTCCATGATGTACGTCGGGTGGTCGTAGCCGCTCGTGATGAGGAACACGCCGTTCTCAATGGCGCGGGCTTTCGCCAGTGTTTCGTCGCCGCCCCAGATGGGCATTAGGATCATGTCGGCACCCTGGTTGGCCAACGCGCGGGCGGGTTCGGCGAAGAAGACGTCGTAGCAGATCATCAGGCCGACCTTGCCGAAGTCGGTTTGAAAGACGGGGTAGTGGGTGCCCGGGGTGAGGCCCTTTTCAACCTCTTCGCGCGGGAGATAGACCTTCCGGTATTTGCCGGCGATGTCTCCGTTGCGATCGATCAGGACGGCCGTGTTGTACATTACGTGGCCTTCCTTCTCATAGATGCCGGCGACGATGTAGGCCTTGCGCGCCTTGGCCACCGCGCTCAACGCCTGCGTGGTGGGGCCGGGGATGGACTCGGCGACATCGAGGATGGACTTGGTGGTGCCGACGATGCTGATGCCTTCCGGCAGCAGGATGACGTCCGCGTTTGCCGGGACGGTTTTCGCGATCGTGGCGATGAATTGGCTGACGCTTTCTTCGCGGCCGCTCGAGTTCCGGGGCCGGAGATTCACGGTGGCGACGTTCACCTTGCGGGCCGCCGGGGGCGGGATGCGTTCGAGCGAGATGTCGTCCCACCAGACGGTGCCCTGCGGCGCATTGGCCAGATACAACTCGACGTGGACGGAGGCGGTTCCTGGCGGGGCCTGCGTCTCTGATTGCAGTTCGTTCCAATCGCCCTGGCGCTGGGTCCAGGGGACGTAGGCGGGCTCGCCGGCGCGCTTACCCGCGGCGTTCTGCCAGTCGAGCCGGGCGACGACCTGCCAGTTCTCGGCGGCGACGCTTTCGGCTTTATAGAACGCCTTGAGGCGCACCCATTCGCCGCCCTGCAGGCCCTTGACGTGTTTGCGCCAGCCGCCGTAGGCCGCCACGTTGCTTAAGCCGTTGATGGCCAGGGAACCGCGGCCGCCGCGGCTCACCTGCGTATCGACGAAGGCGCGGGGCATGGTTTCGGGGCGGTGGCTCCAGGCTGACCAATCGGCCGGAGCCGCTTCGAAGGCGGACTGCCGGAACAGGACTTCGCCGTACAGCGGCAGAATCAGGAAACACAGCAGTCCAAGTCGCATACCCATTACCCTACCAATTCGTCAACGAGCCGTCGGGCCGGCGCAGCATCGGCGTCAGTTGATACGCCTCGGTGTAGTTGCCGATCTGCTGGAGTTGCGAGGTATCCACTTCGACGCCGAGGCCAATCCGCTCGTTCGGCCACAGCTTGCCGTCGCGAAGGTCATAGTGGCTCTTGAGGTACGGCCAGGGGCGGGTGCCGCCCATCACCATCTCCATCAGCACGGGCCCGGAAAACGCGGCGGAGCAGTGGACCATGGCGGCTTCCGAGATCGGCCCGGTGAAGTGCGGCACGAGGCCGACGTAGTGGGTCTCGCACATGGCGGCGATTTTCTGGAACTCCGTGATGCCGCCGACGTTCGGGATGGTGGCGCGGGCATAGTCGATCAGGTGGTTTTCGATGAGTTCGTTCCATTCCCACTTGGGGCCGAACTGCTCGCCGACGGCGATCGGCACCTTCACTTGGCCGCGGAGGGTGCGGTAGACGGCGGGGTTTTCGCTGCGGACGAGATCTTCAACGAAGTAGGGGCGGAGGGGTTCAATCTTGTTGGCGAGCGTGACGGCGTCGGGGAAGTCGAGTTCGGTGTGGAAGTCGATGCACCAGCCGCCATCGCGGCCGACGCCTTCGCGAACCTGTTCGCAGAGTGCGGCGACGCGGTTGACAGTTTCGAAGCGATCCATCACTTGGCCGCGCGTGTCGGTCGAGATGCGGTAGGCGCGGAAGCCGGCGTCGACGCAGGCCTTGGCGACCTCTTTCGGGGTGCCCTTGGCCGGATAGCCGGTGGAGTAGCATTCGACGTACTCGCGGGATTGGCCGCCGAGGAGTTGATAGAGCGGAACGCCAAGGGCCTTGGCTTTCAGGTCCCACAGGGCCACGTCGAGGGCGCCTAGGGCATGCGTTTTCTCGCGGCCGGCGGGATAGAAGTAGGACCGGAACATGGACTGCCAGAGGCGATCGGTGCGGAACGGGTCCTGGCCGATGAGCAGGCCGGCGCATTGTTCCATGACGTCAGGGGCGCCGCCTTCGCCGACGCCGATGAGGCCGGTGTCGGTTTCGACCAGCACAACATTCGTGCTTTGGTTGAACAGGGGTTGCCGCGTATTGGGCCGCCCGGCGGCGTCCGTGGGCGTCTTGTAGTAACGGATCCGCGTGATCTTGGCTTTCGGCAACCCGAGGGCGTCCGCGCGGTCGGCCATGGAGATGGCGCCAGCGGCGCCGAAACAGGCCTGGAAAAATGCTCTACGATTCATACTCGCGTTAGCATATCAGGCCTGAAAAGCAAAAAAGCGACCGTAACGGCCGCCTTCGAGATGTGGTGGCCAGGGAGGGATTTGAACCCCCGACACGCGGATTTTCAGTCCGCTGCTCTACCAACTGAGCTACCTGGCCACTACCCCTCTAAACTATCACTTTTGTAACGCTGCGAGCAACTCTCCGGTGGCTTTCTCGACGTCGGCGTGGAGGCTGTTGCCGTGCGCATCCATGGTGACAATGGCTACAAAGCCGTCGGCTTCGAGGTGCCACATCGCTTCGGGAATGCCGAGTTCGAGCCAATGCACCGCCTTCACCTTCTTCAGCGTCCGGGCATAAAACTGCGCCGCGCCGCCGATGCCGTTGAGATAAACCGCGCCGCACTCCTGCAGACCCTTTGAGGTCTTCGCGCCCATGCCGCCCTTGCCGATCACTGCGCGGACTCCGTAGCGCCGGAGGACTTCGGCTTGATAGGGCTCCTCGCGGCTCGACGTCGTTGGCCCGGCGGCTTTGACCACCCACTGCTCGCCGTTCTTCAACATGACGGGGCCGCAGTGGTAGAGAATCTGGCCGTCCAGGCTGACGGGCGGGGGTTCGTTCATCAGGCGGGCGTGGACGGCGTCGCGGCCGGTGTACATATCGCCGCGGATGATGACGACGTCGCCGACGTGCAGGCTGCGCATCTGCGCTTCAGTGAGGGGCGGGGTGAGCGTGACTTCACGGCCGGTGAGCGGGAAGCCGTCCATCTTCGAGAGCTTTTCGACTTCGCGTTCGGGGTCGCGATAGAGCCATTTGTTGATGGCGCCCGTGTTGGCATCGAGGCGCACACCCAGGCGGCGATAGGCCCAGCAGTCATAGGCCACGGAGACGAAGAAGCTCGCCGGTAGGCGGTTGGCGGCCATCACCTTGCAGCCGATCAGCGAGACGTTGCCGCCGAAGCCCATGGGGCCCACGCCGATCTTGTTGGCTTCTTCCATGACTTCGGTTTCGAGCTGGGCGAGCACCGGATCTGGATTCACGTCGTCGAGTTCGCGGAACAGCTCGTGCTTGGCGAGATAGTAGCCGTGGGCGCGGTCGCTGCCGATGCAGACGCCGATGGCGCCGGGCGCGCAGCCTTGGCCCTGCGCCTGCCAGACGGCGTGGAGCAGGCACTTCTTAACGCCTTCGATGTTCCGGCCGGCCTTGCCGAGATGTTCGAGCTCGGTGGGGAGCGAGTATTGGATGTTCTTGTTCTCGCAGCCGCCGCCTTTCAGGATCAGCTTGACTTCGATGTCGTCCTCTTCCCACTGCTCCCAGTGAATCACCGGCGTTTCGACGCCGAGGTTGTCGCCGGAGTTTTTGCCGGTGAGCGAGTCCACCGAGTTCGGCCGGAGCTTGCCGCGTTTGGTGGCTTCGGCTACGGCTGCCTTGATGGCTTTCTTGATCGCAATCTGGCTGACGCCGACCGGGGTGTGGACGACGAAGGTGGG
>LNFM01002819.1_pt1 | contig 35721 bp, 38 predicted proteins | sample 596031 | NCBI WGS metagenome assembly LNFM01 (sample SAMN04254537, study PRJNA301005) | activated carbon metagenome | isolation source: dual media filters at the Ann Arbor, Michigan drinking water treatment plant | place: USA: Ann Arbor | reverse complement strand
CGTTCAGCCTTTCATATTGAAATGAAAGGCGTTGCAGATGTAGTGAAAGTCTATATCAAAGCTGAAGGGATGGATTCAAATCCCTTAAAGGCAAATGCAGCAAAAAGATTGGGACAGGAGCTGGCTCAAGATTGGGTCACTTTTATTCGCAATTCAGAATTGCTGAAAATGGTTCAAGAATCTTCTCGTAAACTGCTCAAATAGTTTAAAATGTTCCGGATGGGTGCGACATGATGTCGCACCTTTTTTTTTGGTCTTAGCTGTCTCAAAATGAAACACGCGGTCTTTAACCTGCAAACTTCAATTTCCAATCTAAAAATTTCCTTCATTATAAAAAAAAATCTAGCATACCTTCAATCCGCACTTGGGTGTTGCGGGACTCCACCCTCGTCACTATACTTATTTCAATCATATCTTCGAAGAAATAATTTTGCGCGGTTTCCGAAAACTTGCTCAGGCGATATACCTTTGAAAGTGATAACCTATTTCACCCGACTCATGGAGCTGATCTGCCACTTGGCCGATATATTTTTGAGCTGCACGTATCGTCTCCTCCGTGGTCTTTTTATTCCAAGGTCCACCGTAAAGGAAATGATCTTTTCGAATATCTGAAATCTGAGCAAGCACCCGCCAGCGAACTAAAGGATCACATAATTGGAATGCCTCGTGAAGTGTGCGGTCACCAATATGGCTAATAAGACAAGCTAGATCTCTGTCAGTCATCCAAAGCATGTACTCAACTTTGAAGTTTGGTTGGTCATCCGTGCTCATTGTCGTCCTCCAAGATCGTATTTGAAACCAAAGTTGAAATTGCTCCTTGTGTGTTCCGCTCACGGTCTCGATAGATCATCAAGGTTGCCACTGACTTGTGGCGGGAATGATCCAGGACTTCTTCCAAGCCGAATCCATTATTTTGGGCGGCCACACAAGCAGTTGTAATTGAAAGATGCCGAAGACCATGGGGTCTTGTTTGGATGTCCACTTGCTGACCTAGCCAACGGATAAGTTCATAAAGACCTGTGCGCGAAAGGCGTTTGCGCTTGTCTATGGCACGGACCAAGTTAAAGAAAAGTGGGCCAGGTTCTGAACCGCGAAATTTAACCCAATCACCCAATACCTCAATGCTAGTTGGCGGAATTGAAAGATATTGGCGGTGACTGCGACCTTTACCTTTTATAGAAATTCGCTTCTGTTCAAACTCAATGTGAGAAACATCGAGCTCAACCAGCTCAGAGGCGCGCAATGCTAAGTCGAATAACAGGCGAAGGATTGCGCGGTCTCTCAATGCCTTCGCCTCATGCTGCTCTGCCGCCAAAGTCATCATACGCCGGAACGCTGGCAATCCTGGGCCGCGAGTATCGCGATATGATTCTGATTTGATATTCGGGATTTCAATTTGAGCGGTAGTAAATCCAAGTAGTCGTGCAAGTTTGAAAAGGCTTCGGACTGCGCCAAGTCTTCGATTTACCGTAGCTGGACTGAGTTTTATTTCGCATAAATGGTCGCGGTATTTGATGATAACGAAATTTAACTCTCCTGCCGAGAGTGAGATCAAGGTTTGCACTGAGTCGATATGGACTTCCTCGGTGAGATAACCTTGAAAACATTTTAGATCTCGACCGTAGGCCGCTCGAGTCGCTGGTCCTTTACTCTCCAAGAATGTCGATAGCAGAATATTTGCGTGCAAAGCATGAGAGATCGGAAGGGCGCTCACATCTGCTCCTAACTCTGAATTGAAAATTCAATTTCAATCCTTAAGTTTCAGGAGGTGCTTTAAGGTGATAAAAGAATCCGAAGTCGGGCTCCCTAATCACTTGCTGCGGTAGAATGGAATCAAGGAGCAATTATGTCTGAACAGGAAAAATCAGGTGAACTTGAAAATGAAATTGAACAACTCGTTATGGAGTCCGACGAGCTATCGCACGCGGTGCTGCAGGACACAGTACGGTCTTATCGCGGATCCTTTGGCATATTTATTCTTTTTCTTCTCAAAGAAGACGAAGGTTACACGGTTTGCTTCGCTAATGGTGATCCAGAAAAGACACCAATGGGCGAAACTTTTACCCGGTATCTGACTCTTGCGACTTTAGATGATGCGTTGACAGTTCTTGCAAAGGTGAAATCAATTTCTGACGAAGCACTGGTGCAAGCGCCCGCCCAGAGTTAACATTCACCCGAAGTTTAGAGAACACATGAAATATATTATTTTATTGATGTCCATTGGATTCGGGTCGAGCGCACACCCAAAAGGCAACCTAACCATGTTCAATGCCTCTGACTTATGCCGGGGCTGGCCCGCAAAGAAAACGGCTAAATATTTAATAAATCTTGATGCCAATAATCGTAAGTGGGAATTTAGTCAGATTGGCCCTGTCGTGCTGCTCCTTTCACCAGCATCAGCTGACAATGAAATACCTCAACCCTATGCTGTATTTTTCGACGATCAAAAGTCGTGCGCATTGTTTCTCAAGCAGCTTCGAAATTGAAATCTAGTTGATCCTCACTGCCATCACTGGTGTCAACAGCTGACACTGCTACATGGGGTTTGGTCCTTATGCACCAGGTGGTACCACGGTTAGTTTTCTTAGAGATGGGCCCGTGTCCAGACACCTCCAAGATTCTTTTGACGTCCCGGGCGAACTTCTGGAGCTGTGGGAATGACTTCTGGTTCTGCCACAGACAGAATTCTTTGAAAGGTTCATAAAGTTCCGAGGTTGTAAGTGCCGACTCATCGAAGCTCACCACTTCACAAACTTCTTCAATCCATTGCTCCACGATGTCCCGAGTGCGAATCTCAGACTCTTGGACTTTTCTAATCTCGCTTACGTGGGTCAGAATTGGTGCCGGCGCATTTTCATCAACTGAGCGCCATAGGGCCAAGTAGTCGATGCTGTTAATGGCCTGCCAGTCGATCTGGTCGGCACAGTTGATCTGCCAAAATCTGCGTGATGAAGTTGGATCTTTGATTCGATCGCGGACAGGATCATTACTGCAGCCAATGAAGGTTGAGTTCTGAGGGGCAGACATCACGCGCTCCGAGCGCATGGCACGCCACTCAATCACAGGAGCCGTAATAATTTGCTTCATGGTATTTACGTCGGCAACATCACTCCCTTGAAGCTCATCGAAGAAAACGAGAAAGTTTCGAGCAAAGGCTCGACGACTAAATGGATCACTAAAGATCGACATATCAGTCTGCAAGGCCACCGCTGTCAGAGGCTCGATTAAACGTGACACCGCTACAGACTTGCCAGCGCCTGAGCGGCCGAATAAGACTGGCATCATGTGTTGCTCAACCGGCAGGCCCGCAAGCTTTCGTTTCACCTGCCATACAAAATGCTTCATAACGGCGACATCTAGTTCTGAGTTCTTCCCGCAGACAGCCGTGACCCAACTTGCAACTGGGTCATTCTGAGTGGGACTGTAAGTCAGTTGTTGAGCAAGCTGGGTCAACTCAACCTTTGCCCGCTCATGTCGATAGACGTTCAGCGCATCACGGATGTATGAGCGAATATCTTCAACGTTCATTTCACGGGCATCCAAACGCAAGAAAGAAATTGCCAAAGACTCTTCGACAACTGAGTCGCCCTTCTTAAGTGCATCGGTCTTGTAGTCGTAGCCAAGGTCGTGCTCCCGCAGTCTTTCTATAACCCATTCCTTGGGGCACTTGATTTCATTCTTTTGATCTTCCATCGACTGCTCCTTTGTTGTTGATTGATAAAGTCAGGATTGAAATTTAAAACTTAGATTGCCGTCATTGCCATCACTTCCCACTTACTTGTGGCCCACTTGACGGCCACCGACAGGCACACCTTGGAGTTTAGAAAATGAAAACCAACTACCTACCGTCAGGACACCGGCACGATTTCAAAATCTTAAGTGATTGGATATGTAAGCCGCTGATTTCTCATAACCGAAATGAAAGAGGGAGCTTTTTTGATCGCTCCCTCTGTGTGAACAAGATTGAAATTATTCTTGAGTGATGATGAGGGTCTTATAGATACGTGGTTCCGTATGCGCCAGGACCTTCGCAGCAGCATTTACGCCCAGGTGTTGGATGAATGCATCTTTCCAACTAGGAAAGTGCCGCTCGGAGGTTTTCACTCTGAGTGGGTACGTCGTCTTCATGGCGCTTCCGGCTTCAACCAACTTGATAACGTCTTCCTCTGCGTTCTCCAGTGCGGCTTCAACCTCCTCTAGGCGCCTTTTTAATAATGCTCGGCTGTCGCGCAGACTGATGATCTGGTTAACCTCGTTGTCGGTGACGACGGATGCGATGGCCGTTTGATTCTGAACTTGAGTAACTGTGCTCATTTTTACCTCCATTGGTTTGTCGATGCCTTGGGGGCACCGGTTGTACTTGGCGCTCACTTCAGGAAAGCGAATGATGGCTTGATTTAGATCATTCGGAGTCAGGCAGTTTGACGACCAGAGCCTTTTCGATGCTGACGTGGCGATTTGCAGACAGCTTGGCGCCTGCTTCAAGACGTGTGATAATATCGCCCTCGACTTGTTTCAACTTTCCGTCCACTCTATCGACTCGCTTCTGGAGCCATTCTTTTGCTCGGCGAAGTTGGAGCATCTTCTCAATATCATCGTCGCCGATCACAGGATGTCGGCCTTCGATAGCTGATTGATACACGGGTTTGGTTCCCATAGATTTGCTTCCTTTCGGCTGGGGATCAGCCAGCATCATTTTGATCTGGTCGCTCGTCGCTTCGGGAAAGTGGCCCCCGCTGGCCTCAGCATTCAAAGGGATCCCTATTTTCAGGAGTAGTACATGCGGCCAACTCTTTGGGTGCACGATCGTTTACAACGGGGAGGGCCCGTGGGCCTTCCCCTATTAGGTAAAACAAGGTACCAGTACTTGATTCTGAATAATAAAATTTAGGATTTTTTATCTGGGGCGCCATTCAAGCGCTCATCCCTTCGAAGCCAGTTGTTGAGTAGACCCAAGCAGTAGAGTTCCATCGTTTTTGTATCTGATAGCTTCTTCTTATTTGACTCTGTATCTTTCAGGGCGATTTTCTTCGCTTGAAATCCGGCTATGAGGGCCACACAAATTTTCTTGATGTGGGTTTCATTCAAAAGTGGCTTCACGAGCTGCTTTTCTCCGACTATGATCTTCTCTTCACGAATCACGCGCATCACTTCACTATAGACGGCTTCACGCTGAGCCATTCCTTGTGATTCCTTTTTCTTTTCGTCTACAACTTGCGTAGCCGCTTCTGGCTTCTTCTCAAGTGTTGCTTTAATTTTATCCGTCACGGGCGTTTCGCTTTGCACGCCACCGGGAACGAGTTTCGGTTTTTGTTTATCCATACGATACACTCCTTATTTTTTTTTGATCGCGTTTATCGCGACCAACGAGGTGCTCGTACTTTCGGGAAGGTGTACGGAGTTATGGTTTGGTGTACCAAGTTGCGTTTTTATGAGGCGAGGCCATCCACTCGGTTCTGAAACCAGTCGATGATTAACAATATGCCTACGACAAAACGCAAGCGTCAAGGGACTGATAAACTTCCCTTTGCCAAGATATTAAAACGAGTGATGGATGAGCGAGGGCTCAGTATTGGTGCCATTGCAGAAATGGCCGGAGTAAGTCGCTCCGTAGTTCAGTCGTGGACATCTCAAGCTAATCCCCATGATCTGCAAGCGGTCGGGCGATTGGCAAAAGCTCTTAAGGTCAATTTCAGAGAATTGCTCCTTGGAGAGGCTGAGTCCGAAAGCACCAGAGGCACCTCCATCAACGATTTATTTGATGAAAAGGAATTATTCGAAGGTATTTGCAGAATCAATATTCAGCGACTTGTACCAAAGAAGGAGAAATCTGAATGACAGAAACTCTTGTATCGCTCGGTTTAATGCTTGCAGCAATTATCGGCGTGATTGGAATTTCTATTTATTTTGGAAAGAAAAAAGGTAGGATCCTTCAGGCTCAATTCTTGGCGACAAAAGTTCTTTACGAAAAGACTCTGAACGATCTTGAGTTTGATCCATCAAATTCAGAGAAATACCAAGCGGCTTTAGCAAAGGGTCGTGAATACTACTCCTATCTGCATCCAAACACATACGACATGAATAGAAATGGCGTCACGTCTAATCATCAGGACAACTCCGGAGTCGTGGAATTAAAAGTTCAATCTGATCTGCAAGCACGTACATTAAAATCGAAAGGGAAAATATCATGAATAAAATCACTTTAATCGCAATTGCTGCTCTTGTAGCGGCCGGATGTTCTTCGAATCCTAAAAATCCAACTGCCGAAAATACGCCGGACAAAGTCGTTTCCCGCATCAATGAAATGTCTGAGCGTCCTAAATGGTTGAACGAAGAAAAGCCGTTCGAAGTCAAAGAAGGATCGGTAATGTCGCTGGGGCAAACAACTATTCCAGGCGATAACAGAGTCGAAGCCGCCTACGCTATTGCCGACAATAATGCGAAAGGTGCAATCTGCTCAGCCATCGAATCGCGTTTAGAGTTCATTTTCCAGGGGGCGGAGGAAGGAACGGAGATTGATTCGACTCAAGCGCGTCGTATTGGTGCAGAGGCATGCAAGATCACTACGTCCTCGATCAGACCCGGCAGCCGCTATTGGGAGAAGGTCGCTATGACTTCCGACTCAGGTGAGCGAGTTACTCGATACAAAGTTTTTGCAACCGTAACGATGCCTGAGGTGGACTTCAAACGAGCAGTTATCAATGCCATCCGTAAACAGGAAGGAAAAGGTGGCTTGTCTCAGGACTTTTCTAAGAAAGTGGATGAGCATTGGGACAACTTTGTAAAGGGACAGTAGCATGAGCAAATTCATTTTATTTGCAATATCACTTTTGATCCTCGCGGCTTGTACAAATAAATCTGAGACGTCGGCGCCATCCTCAGGATGGACCGATGCCCAAATAAGTGAGGTCAGCGAGTGGCATTTCAACGATGTCTCTTCAAAAGCGCAGAGCATGGCCACCAGGGGTGACAACGCCAAGAAAGAATTTTCCCGCTGCTGGACTTTAAAAATGGCGAGAGAATACTCCTATCCAGAATACAAAAAAGCCTGGAAGGAACTTGACGACTATGTTCGAACAAATCACATCGTGATAACGACCTTGAATGAAAGCGTTGCTCTTGGGCAGAGGTATCCATTGCACCAACGAATGAATGACTTTGTTGTTGAGTGCAGCAATGAACTGAAAATATAGGGTCAAATGGGAGAACTGATTGAAATCAAAATCTAAAGTTCTCACCTCTTCGTTTTTGTCGATCTTGATAGTGTCATGCTCAACAGCCAACCTTGCTCGTGATAAAACATCATTTCCTGCATTTTGTGAAAGTGGCCGAGCAAAGCAACAGCAGGTTTTTATTGTTGCAACATACAACGGGATTTCAAAGGGAATTCCAATTGGATCTGTTAAGAGGATCGTTGAGTCGTCATCTAGTACGTCGAATTTCATTAAAGACCATTTCATTCAGGCCTTGTTGGTTTATGGGTACTCCGATGATCCAGCGAAGCCACTTTTGCAGAACGGTGTCCTTCACAACGTCTTTCAGAAAAGGTTTGTTCATGGGTACGCTCCAGTGCTGCCACACTTGGCATGGGTTAAAGAAAATAAGTTCGCGATTTGTGAAGACGCAAACTGTGGCGGCATGAAATACCCAGAGTCAGCTTCCGATATTGTCGAATTTGATAGCCAAAAATGGGATGATGGACGATGCCATGATTTTTTTATAGAGGATGGTTATGTCGGTGGCTGGGGCTGCCATGGGAATGCCTTTGGTCTTTTGAGCTTTATGAAAAATAGCGGCTTCAATGATGGTTGGCTGATTGCAAACTCATATCTTTTAGTTCCCGATAGCCAGAAGGCAGTTCTTTGCACTGGTGCTGGCCTAAGCGCTGACTGTTTCAATATTTTCAGTTCTAAGGATGAGTTTTATAAATTTCGAGAAATGATTTCTGCAACTCCAAGCACAGAAGCTGATTTTGCTTTTCTGAAATCATTCAACGGAGTACTCGATGGTGATGCCGCAATAATGGAAGCTAAGTCAGCTTTCACAAAGGACCTGGCAATAAAGGCCGGTACAAAGATTTCAACAAAGGTGGCAAATGGCTGGACAATATACCGAATCAGCTGGGACCCGACTCCGTTTTGTCGGTATGCGCGTCCCAACTCTGATTTTTATACTCACTAACCTCTGTAATGCAAGTATGGCTTATTCAGAGGGAATTCCCTCTTGGATTACTAAGGGGCCCGTGTCGGATTCAGCTTATCATTATGTGATCTGCAGTCACGACGGGATTGATCCTGAAGAAGCTCGACAAATTGCAGAGTCCAAGTGCCTTGCAAGTGCTGCAAAGCTCGGGGGAGTTAACGTCAAACTCACCCAGAAGACGGTTCAAAGTCTCACAGGCTCAGACTCAAGTGAGGTTGCGGAAATCCAGCCACTTGAAGCCAGGATCAAATGCGAGTGGACCGACAGATTTCTTGAAAAGATTAAAGATGGCTTTCGTGTATGGCTTAGATGTAAAGTTCTCAAATCTTCAATTTCAACTCAGGTGCCGTATCCTGAAACAAAGGATGCCGTCGGAGTTGCGCCAACTAAGCACGCAGAAGCGACTTTGATTTTAACGACAGTGCCACAGGCCGATCGCATTACAGTTATTGGAGTTGGTGGCGAACGTGTTGTTGAACCAACGTCGAATGTCGTGAGTATTACAATTACGAGTCTAGATCAAAAAATTGAGGTTACCAAAGCGGGCTATAAAAAAGCCGTTATCAATCTTCCAATGGATTTTTCACATGGAAGCAAGATTCATAAGGATATTATTCTTGAACGCGATTAAGGCTGATCAAGCTCTTGCACATGGCCTATATGCACCGCGCAATAAGTCAAAAATTTAACGGATTTGGCTTCGCCAAATTGTAACTGGAGGGCTACGGCCCGCGCTTCGCGGGTCCTCCGCTTATCCTCCAGCTACAATTCGGCTACGAGGGAGCCAAGGGACAAAGAGTAAAAGGGACAAGTGCTACGGGGCAGTCCTCACAAGGCGGAAGCCCACATCGCCGTTGTAGCGATAACCAGGCGAGTAGCTGCTACGGAACCCAGAGCGCAAGAACTGCGCACCGCTGCCCCAACTGCCGCCACGAACAACGCGGTGGGAGCCCGCCGTACCCAAGGGGTCTGTGCCACCTTTAAGAGGTGAGCTTCCATCCCAAGCATCCTGCATCCACTCCCATACGTTTCCACTAAGTCCATAAAAAGGCTTACCATCAATAAACAACGGCTTGAGCTGATCCACCGGAACTGTACCTTCCGAACTTGATCGGCCAAATGCAAAATACTGCTTAAGTTTGGTTGTATCGTTCCTTTTAATCATTTCATCAATGCTGTCACCATCTTCAGTTTTTGCATTTTTCATCAAATATTCGCGCTGAGCCTCAGTCATAAATGCTCCGTAACGCATGCCCTTTTTGTGACCTGGTATCAGATTCTGAAGTGCTGGTTCTCCCGCATCCGAAAGATCGTTAAGAGCGTTGACCCACTTTTCAGCATCTTCATGTGAAACCTTCTCAACAGGTCTTGTATCGCCCTTAAAATTAGAGGGGTCGGAATCAATCTGATATTTTTGTGGGAACCGTTTGTTCGCTAGTTCTGCAACAGCTTTATAAATAATCTGAGTTGTGTGAGAAGCCATAATCTCAGGTATTTTCGTTAAAGTCACAGGCACCTGATTTTGGCCTTCTCCCATAGTAAATGAACCTGGCTGAACCTTGTGAAAAATGGCTCTTGTTCCATCGATCACAGATTCCTTTATTTTTTGCTCTTGCTCTTTTCTGCGACGAGCCTCTTCTTCTTTTGCACGATCATCTTGTTTTCGTTCGGTCTGTTTCTGACCTTGAAGCATCAAAATTTCTTGCCTCATCTTTTCAACAAGCTCGTTTCTGCTCATAATTTTGTATTTCTCAAGGTATTCGACAAGGGATTGCTCTTTCTTTTTGTAATCGGCAGTCAACGCCGTCAGTTCAATGGAACTTGTGCCTTTGGATTTTGCAATATCAAGACTCAATCTCAGGCCTGAAAGATCACGAACAGATTGGTTGATAGATTTTTGGATTTCTGGAGTTATGTTTGTTCTTTGCGGAGCTGCCAACGCAATTCCTTGATTATGCGATTTTTCATTTACAAAAAGACTTGGAAAAAGATCAGGATATTTTGTGATCTCTTTTTTATACTCTTGCATGAATTCACCGATAGAAGAATTCAATACTTGAGCAAAGTCTTTAGCTTCTTCGATCATCATTTCAAGATGGAACTTCACTCTAGCGTCGACAACGCCAGAACCAATCAGTCTTTCAATGACTTCAGATTTATTACTAAACTGTAAAATTCCTTCTTGATTGTATGATTGCTCGATTTTCTGTGGTGCCCAGTAACCAAGTCCTTCAAAGAAAAGTCCGAGGTCCTTCATTTCAATCGTGGTTCGGAGATCCTTAAAAGCAACACCACTCATAAGTTGATGCACGATAAAACGCGCTTTCAGTTGGTCGAAAAGCCGGATCACAGTTCGGTCTGATGCGCTACCCGCAGCAGAGACATAGTAATCTGGGAACTCCCTGGCATCCATTTTATGAGCCTTACGAGTTTCTTCTTCTTTTTTAATTCGCAATCCCAAAAACTTCTCATGGACTTTGGCGAGCATCTCTTTGAGTGCAGGATTCTCAAATTCCACTTGTTTCACAAGTGGCTCAAGCTCAGAAATTGCCAATAGACCTTTCCAGTTTGGTGAAATTCCTTTTTCTAAATTAATTAAAAATTGTGTGAGGGCCTCTTCGCTTGAGATTTTGTTTGAAACATAGACCTTGTTGACGGCTCGGTCCATAACAGCTTCGCCAGTAGATCGGTCCTCATGGTACGAATCCAAAAATTCGCTTGGCATTTTGTTCGAAGTCAGAATTGCGCTTCTTAAGGCGGTTTTAATAACCTGATTTCCTGCAAATACTTCTCGCTCGTTTAATATAGAAAGAAGGGCCGTGATAGTTTGTGGATTGGCCTTATCGACTTCATCCAATATCGCAAATATAAATTTTTGATTTGCAAGGCTGGTCGAAACTTCAATTTCTTCTTTTCCTTCGTTGAGCTGCTTTTCGACTTTTGGGAAACCAATCAGCACGCCTTCAGGAAGCAATTTATGAAACTGCAAAAGGAATCTATCGAACTCTTGAGGTCTTTCTGTGCGAATACGTTTTAAGATGGCTCGTAAAAATTTCTGATCTTTACCCACAGTCTGAAGCGTAGTTCTTACAAAGGCATCGACCTGATCAGCATTTAATTTTTTAAGTTCAGACTTAAGAATGACTTCGGCAAGCGCTGTTTTCGCTCCGCCCGGAGGACCAAAAACATACAGGTGATTGTCAGACAAAATGCCAGTCAAATGAGCTTCAATAGAATGTTCAAGCTCCACGAAACGCTGTTTAAGAGCCCGCACTTCGTAACTTGTCCAATCATAGTATCTTGACACGCGTTCTTCGGTGCTTGCATTAAGCATTTCACGTCTAAACTGTCTTTTTTCTTTCTCACTGCGAGCGGGGAGCAGTTTTTCTTGAGAAGGTTTTTGCGCCACTTGATCTCTGTCAAAGTGTTGATTGAGCACGTTTGCAAACTGCTCTAGGTCTTTCTTGATAGATTCAAGTTCCAATCTCGTTCGCTCTTTGATTGTTCCCTTTGCAAGTAACTGATCAATCCCCTGATCAACCTCAAATTGAGGTTTTGCAAGATCAATCTTATTGGCATCAACGACAGATTTAATTTTAGGCGTAAGGGCGGCAAAGCCCGCTGTATCCACTGACCAATCGGCAAAATCGGGGGACTTTGATTTGAGTTGCCAGCCATTATTTGTCTGAGCAAATACAAACTGTGTTTTGCCATTGCCGTCTTGAAGCAGGAGCTGACCTTCAAAGGGGCTGTACCTGACTGCCATCTCCGAAGAGCTTCCGTAAGAGGAGCTAACTCGAATACCGTCTTGAACTTCCGTCACCGGATATGTTTTTAATTGTAATCCGGCAGGACCTGCATAGAGTGCACTTCTTGAAAGAAGGCTCAGATCCTGTCTTTGAGGTGTGAGTCTCATTTTATCAAAAGGTACACCATCCGTAAGCTGCTTTGCTACTAGGGCTGCTTTGAAAATCTGAACAAGGCGACGGACTGAGCGGTTTGAAAATTGGTTGGCAGGGAAATATTCAGATTCACTTTCGCCGTATCTTAGCGCAGTACGAGACTGATCTGCTTTATTGGTGACGTAGCGATCAAATTCACGGGCAATCGAAACGATCTCGGCCATCATATCATCTGGGATCTTAATTTTGGCTACCACAGCTTCAAGATCACGAAGTGGAAGGCTGATTTTTAGTTTATCAGGATGTTTAACCAAATCGTACATAGCAACGGTTTCTTTAGGGCTCATCTGCTGATTTGGGATATGGATTTTAATCGCCATGCGATCCAGAAGAGCTTCACCACTTGGACGATCATTCAGGAACCCTTGAATGAACTCACCCGTGGTTTTATTGGAGGTGAAAACGCCGCTAGACAAAATGCTATCTACAACTTTAGCGCCTAAGAAGGCCTTTCTTTCGTTGAGCACAGAAAGAAGTGCATTTAAAACGGCGGGATTTGATTTCTCGGCTTCATCGGCGATTAGAAATAAAAACTTGTCGCCGACAAGAGATGATTCGGTTTCAATTTCGTACTTTCCGTCTTTCATCATGGATGAGAATTTTTGAAAGCCAGAAATCTTTCCTTCAGAGATTAACTTATGAAATTGAAGGACGAATACTTTTTTATCTTTCTCAGGAATTGAATTTAGAACGCTCTGAAACATGAGCCTTGAGAGAAATGTCTTGGCTCCGCCGGGCTCACCATTAATCCAGACAAACTCTTTTGCCAAAATTGCAGTCGTAAGTGCTTCGATGACCTGACGTCTTCCATAAACCTTTTGATTGATCTGAGTTAAAGCATTGACTGATTCCGTCCAAGCCTCAGAAGGCGTTTTCTTAGCCGCTACAATTGAAGATGAGGCGGTTCCGATTCCAGAGAAAATCTCAGAGCACTTGTTGGCAGCCAGAGCGACTCGTGTTTGAAAAATAAGTAAGAAGCAAATAGCTCCTACTAATAGATGTGAGTCTAGCCAGCGTTTTTTCATAAAGCCCCTTAAGTTTCTGGGTTATCCATTTTTGTAAGATATTCATGAAACGTGCCATAAGCTCAAACCTATTGAGTTAGGCGGTACAGCTGTTGCTCTTTAGTCTTCGATATGAACAAAAAGCGTCACTTTCTATTGCCATTCTTAGTTGCCCTTCCTCTCTGGTTGACCACCAATACAGCAGCCGCGAATGCCAATAAGTGCTCGGAAATTTTCTCGAATTTGGCGACACGCCCTCAAAATCAAGAACAACAATGGACCGAATTATATAAGAAATCCGACCTCTCGCCACGCCCCCAAGTGTGGCTAAAGATTAGACAGGCGTTACAAAAAAATGTCTCTCATTTAGAGCATCCCCTTGAATCCGCTGGGCAAAATCCGGATAGGATTGGCGCTGTTTATAAGCGCATGTCCAATGAGCTTCCGATTTTAAAGAATCTTTTGAATTTACTTGGGAGCATGGATCAAGGACGCATCCTAAGTCATGCCGAATTCATTCAAATAAAGAGAACCGTCGCAAATCAACTGATCGCCATCAGCCAAAAACCAAGCTCCGACCTTCAAGTTTTTGCAGCCCTTGAAGCTCTTCGACTTATATCAACTATAGAAACCAGAGTTGAGTTTCCAAAGACCAAAGAAGAGATTCAAAAAGAGGAACAGAAAAAGAAAGAAGAGAAGGAAAAAGAGAAAAAGAAGGATCAGGAGCAGGACGAAAAAGAAGAAGATCCTGAATGGAATAAAACTCAAGATAAATACAATCCAGAAAATAAAGACCTAGCAAATGATGGCAAGGGAAAGAAAAAAAATGTCGATATTGTTCTGACCGACGTCAATGTCTACAAACGATTGCTTCGTCAAAAAATTTACGATCAGTTTAATCTAAAAGATTGGTCATCGGTTCCTGCGGGACGAGAGCAGACTCAAGCAGAAAATCAGTTCACAAAAAAACTCATCATTAATCCTCTAGGCGAGACGAGCGTTGATGTACCAGTGCCCTATGGATACACACTGATTCCAGGTAAATATGCAGATCACAGGGTTGTTGAGGTAGGCCCCGGTGAATTTAAGGTTCAAGTCTCTTCAAAAAATCCAGTCAACATAGGGCTTGCCCGCATTCAAAGTGAATCCGTGCTTGCGGCACCACCTAAAGTTGCAAACGCGCAAGAACTTGCGTTCTGGCCGCAACATTTGCTTCTCTTTACTCAGTCGCTCAAAGGACTTCCACCGCTTGAAGCCGCCGCTCGGCTTGAAAAGTATATTTCAGAAGAAGGTGGCTTTTTATATTACTCTAAAGGCGATAAGATCAGTGAAGGCGATCTTACAAAGATTGATCAGAAATTTAATCAGCTTTTGACGACGATGCCAAAACCAATGGCCATGGCTAATGTCGGAGCTTTTAACTGTGATGGTGCTGCATGGATTGGTGGCTTGCTATTAAGAGACGTCTTAAATTTACCCGTGAGAATTGCTGGAGGTAGAACTTCGGCAGGAACCAAAACCGTTAATCAAGAAAAGCTCCATGTCGTAAAATCAGCAGATCCCGCTCATGCGTGGATCGAAGTATTTGATGGAAAACACTGGGTTCCTTTTGATATGACACCTAAAAATAATACTCCTGACAGTCAATCCTCTCCTACCGATGTTGATCGCGAAGAGTCTAAGCCACCCACACCAGGACAAAAACAGCCGCCAAAAGATAAGAGCCAGCCATCCAAAGGCGAGGGTCAAAAGTCTGATAAAAAAGAAGCAGATAAGGATGGCTCTAAAGACGGTGAGAAGGACGACAAAAAAGACGGCAAAGATTCAAAGGACAAAGACCAGCAGGGTAAGGGCGAAGACGGAAAGAAAATAAAAGAAGGTGACCAGGATGGCGAAGGCGCACCTGGATCAAAGAAAATCGATGATCTCATTAATGCCAAATCCACGCAACGACGTAAAGGCGAGCAGAATCTTGGTCTCATCGACCGTGTTTTAAAACGAAATGAATTAATGCTTCTTGAGCACCTTATCCATGAGGGTCATCAGACTGCTTTTCAAACGGAATCTAATTCAGTGCTAGATGCTTTAAATGAAAATTCCAATTGGAAGAATGTGGTTGAAAGATCAAAAGGGAAAATATCAACCCTTATTCAAGATGCCAAATTTGCCAAGTTCGGAGGCCTTCAAACATTCCTCTCAGATGTTCGCGTTGAGTTCAGTCAAAACAACGCACGTGAAGCCAAGCAAAAATTGATGATTGTGCAAAGACTGTTATTAGCTCTTGGCGAATATCGGAGTTTAACGAAACAAGAAACAGAAGCTCTCCATTCTATCGAAGGGATTATTCGCAACCTCGATCAAATCAAGCATGAAAGCTCGAAGGAATTCGATGCGGTTCAAGATTTGCTCAAGAGTCTACCAGGAAATATCTCGAAGAACTGGTTATCTAAGCAGTACGGTAAGGACTACGATCAACTAGGAACTGCTGCGAACATCAGGCTCGCTCAAGACATTGTGAATGGTAAGCTTAAGCCGTTACTGCAAATGGGTGCAGTGAGTGATTTTGTTGACATGACTCTCAACTCAACGCCAGAACCACAGTGGAAGGACGAACCGACTTTAAATAGAAGTCTTGTGCCTAAACCGCGTCAGGATCTTATCATCACCCGAAGTCCTCTTGATTTTGCCAAAATGCTTTGGACCTTGCGTCCGGGAGAGCACATGTTTGCTCCCACTTTGCAAGGAAGACAATTTGCCATCGGAAGTCTTGAGACAAGACGTGTGATCAATCCTAAAAATCCTTTAGAGAGAAAAGTCTCTGTCATTTATTACGACGTTTCACCATCAATGAATGGCCGTCCTATTGAAAGTCAAGATGCGCTCCTTATGGCCTTTGTCGATAAAGCACTTAGTGAAACAGATGCTATCGGCAGACCAACTCACGAGATTTACTTGATCCCGTTCAATGACAACCTTCTTCAAGGCGTGCATGTTGCTTCTCGTGAAGATGCACAAAATTTTCTATCACGTCGAATGAATATGAGGACCCAAACATCTGGCAGTACTGACATCCAAAAAGCTGTTGAAAACTTTTATGATATCGTTGGCACAAGTTATCGAAACAAAGCTACTCAGGGCCGTGAAAAGCTTTTCCAAAAAGCCAACATGGTTCTCTTTACCGACGGTGGTTCTACCATCAACATGGAGCAGCTAGAAGCTAAACGAAAAACAATTCCAAAAGATGTTCAAATCAATATGAATTTTGTAAGCATCGGCGATCAGGTCAACGAGACACTTAAAACTCTTGCGGGGAACGACAAACTTGCTTCAGGTAAGCCAACATTTAGAAAAATGGATTCTCAGATGATTGAAGCTGTTGGAAATGTTTCGTCTGAGTATAATCCTGACGCTTTTGCCACTACTCAAAGAATTTCAGGAACAATGATCTCTGAGATCAACAGACTCCTTCAAAATATAAGCGTCGATACAAGACAAAAAGGCGATCCTTCACAAATAGATCGCGCTCTTTCTCAAGTGCAGACTACAAAAGCCGATGTGAGTCAACTTCCAGGCATCAGAGAGGCACTTAATTTAACTCAGCTTGAAACCACGATGAGTTCATTGAATGTCGATCCACTTGTTAAGCAGCGCCTTGTTGAATCTGTCATCGAATCCTATCAACATTTAACAGGCAGGACGTGGAAGGATATGACCTATCCTGAAAAAGACGCTCTAGAAAAATTGCGCGCATGGGCTCGGCGTTAAAAAAAAACCGCAGCGGCCTTCGACTCACTAGGAGCTACCAGACGCTACGGTTAAGTGCTCTTCGTCCGATTTAATTCGGCTCTGGATAATGACCTGGACATAGCCTAAGCGCGCAGATGCAATCCTTGGACGGCACCTTCTGGCTAAAAAAAAACATTGCATGTACTCACAAGGCGGAAGCCCACATTGTTGTTGCGATTACCAGGCGAGTTGTTGTTACGGTTCCCAGAGCGCAAGTTCTGCGCATTGTTGTTCCAACTGCCGCCACGTATAACGCGGTTGGAGCCTGCCTTCGGTCATTACGCCAATTTTAATGATTGTTCAAAAATCTTCCTCCTGACTGCAAGCGAATTCACATGGGAGACATGGGCAACAATACTGCCAACAGACTGAACAAGCTCCCGCTCCGTGATGCGTCCTTTTAAATATAGTTTTTCTTTTCTCTTTAGCTTTTGATTCATGCGAATTAAATTTTCACGTTTAATGCGAATAATACCAGGAAAAATTCGGAACCCCAAAAATGGCACACCTTCGGTAACGGGAGCAATCGTAGTCACCGAGTCTTTAAGTTCAAGCTTCAGCTTGTCTTCTACAAATTTCTTGATAGCAGTGAGCAATTGGTGTAGCGATTCCTTGTTGTCGGAAAATGAAATAAAGTCATCCATGTAACGGACATAACCTTTAATACCCTGACGATCTTTTAGAATATGGTCCAGTTCGCCAAGATAAAAATTGGCAAAGTGCTGACTGGTCAAATTACCAATAGGAAGTCCGCGCCCACTAGCGCCGCCAGGAACTTTGTGATCTATAATAACGTCTAACAGGGCAAGTAACCTGTCGTCCTTAAACATTCGGCGCAACAATATCTTCAGAACGGTGTGGTCAATACTCTCAAAGAATTTCCTGATGTCACATTTCAAATAATAGCGAAATATTTTCGTAAACTGTTGGCAACGAACAACAGCGACATGGGAGCCCTTGCCCGTTCGACATGCATAACTATCGTAAATCGACCGTCTTTCAAAAATTGGCTCAACAATATTGCAAATAGCGTGGTGAACCACCCGATCTCTAAACTCAGAACTACAAATTTTCCTAGGTTTAGGTTCTCGAATTTCAAAAAGTGTATACTCCTTTGGCCGATAGGAACCCGTCGTGAGCTCTTGTTGGATATTAATAATTTCGTTTTCAAGATGAAAGTAAAATGTCGAAACTGCAGCTTTGTCCTTCTTGCCTATCATAGCTTTCTTTGCCGCCAAGAGCAGATTTTCAAAGGTGATGATTTTTTCAAATAAATTACCGTGTCTTTTCATTGTCATCCTGTTGTTTCATCCAGCCACCAAGCATTTTGCCAACCTCGTTTATGTTTTGCGATGCCTGTTCGTAGACTTTTCGGGGAAGCACTCTTGTCTCGAAACAAATCCTGATGAGCACACGCAGCTTTTCTAGATTCATGTTGGCCCGTCTGAGTATTGCTGTCTTATTACGGCTGTAACGTGCTTCCACAAGATCCTCTACAATCAATAATGCAAGGTTGATCAATCGGTCAGTAAGAGTGAACCGTGCCTTTTGGGGAAAGCTGTCCGTTGTGACCAATAACCATTTTACAAAATCCAACCATTTTATAAAAATTGGCAGGTCCTCTTTAGTTGCGGATTGCATTTCCTTAGACTGGCTATCCATTTTCTGCCGTCGAAGCAGAACTTCCGTTATTTGGCTCTACGCTGACATTTAATTTTGATATTTTAAGAATTTCTTCGCCATATTTTTGAGACTTGCCTTTACCAATGCCATCGATCTGCGTGAGTTCCGCAAGAGATTGAGGCCGTTTTTTAACAATGTCTGCGAGCTGTTGATTGGTGAACAGAATGTATGGCGGCACGCCTTCTTTTTTGCTCTGCTGAGATCGCCAGTCCCGAAGAAGGTTGAAGAGGCCCATATCGGCTTCAGACAAAGATTCTCGCCAGGCCTCCTGTTTTTTATCTTTTGATATTAACTTGGGATCGACTTCGACCCGGTGGGGAAAGTAACTTAAAACAAATGTCAGGTACGGAATATCATTTCTGATGAAAAAATAATCTTTTGACGAGATCAGCTCCTTGTCTTTCAAAAACTCTCGCACAATTTCATCATTAAAACCACCATAGGCGGAGTCAAAGGATAAAGAAATGACTTTTATTAACATCCTCGTTCTCCTTTGGTCTCTTCAAAAGAACGATGAATGACTCGTTCATTAGTAATGACATTATTGGTTCGATTTTCGGCTAATATTATTTTTCTTATATTCATGTCGATATCTGCTTGGTGCCAAAAAATCTCTCAATGGCGCGTCTGCGCTGGTGCATTGACATTCCGAGGTGGTTAATGAACATCACGTAGTCAAATCTATCAGCGCCATATATTTCTATTAACGAGGTCATGTCGCATAAAGGGATTGAGTACCGAGCTTTTTCCGTAGCGTGAATTATCTGTGAAGAAATACCTGTCTTACGGGAAGCCTGTTCAATCGTTAGGCCGGCAAATAGTCTTCTAAGCTTTAGGTAACGACCTACTTTGCGCTTAACTGGGATGCTTATCATTAAAACGACAAGCTTTCTTTGGAATTGCTTTTTCTTTTCTCTGCAATAGCAGATAAGGCCCAAGATTATACAATCCTCTGTATTTATATGCATCGTATCGATGAATACCCTCATTTTTTGTATTGTTGAATCAATATATGCCGAAAGCGGGGTAACCTTAATCGGCATAGGAGTCAATGCTCGCTATATGAATGAGCGAGACAAAAAAGATTTTGTACAGAAGTATGGACGGTCTTTTGTAAGGTTCTCCGAAGGCCTTGGAAAAGAAATTCGGAGCCAACGTGAAGGTAAAAAACTGACTCTTGAGGATTGCGAAGAAAAGGCTGAGATAAATTGGCGGCAACTACAGAGGATTGAAACAGCGGAGCGACCTAATTGGAATATCCACAATCTTTTTCTAATTTGTAAAGCGCTGGGGATTCAACCTGCAGAACTTTTTAAGAACCTTAAGTTGTGATCAGAGTTACGTACAAAAAAAACATAACTCTGATTTGATTGACGCCAAGCCACGCAAAATCCCCATTATGCAAAGGATGAGTGATCGACTTATGCGGCTCGCTTTTTATCTGCGGCGGTCCTGCGAACGAGTTTCACAACGTTGCTTCGAGCGGCTTTAAAACTCATGTTGAGGACGAGTCCAATATTTTTGTCGTTTGTATAGACTGCTGCGGGTTCTTTGATTGCCAGAGAATTCGCAGACGCTCGGCCAAGATAGGTCCAGCAATTAGTTTGATCTTTGCCACAGAAGACCGGCACGGAGACCCCGCTTTCAATCCAGAGTTGGGCATCAGGAATTCTGCGGTCACCAAGTTCGATCCAGAGTTCATTTTGCTTCCACTTAGGATTGCGAGAAGCCCGGAATCGGACACAGCGAATCCCACCGGCCCCTGAGGTCGCAACCACTTGTCTATAGTTCCCTGAGCCCAGCGCTCTTTTGATTTCCTCAGTTTTGTAGGTTGCTCCAACCTTGAAATTCTCGCCTGACATATCCCCTCCAAAATTACCCCATACATATCGTAAGTCCGTTTATCGATCTCGAGTCTTGAAATGGGATCTGACCTAACTTCCGGTCACTCCATGAAGTGTCCTTCGATCTAAGCTCAAATCTTGGCTGAGGCCCAGCCGTTCACCCACCCTAAATTCCAGACCTATTTCCTACATACCCCAGAGCCCTGGGGATCGCGCGTTTCAATCTAAGCCATCCACCACATCTCCCACCAAAAATTACAAGTGGCATTTTTTATTTCCATTTGTGATTCCGGCATGTTATGTCTTGCGCCTGGTTAAATGATCCATCTCATAACCGATGGATCCGGGGTTCGAGTCCCTGCGCCCCTACCATTTCAAATAGTTAAGTTTTTAAAAGTGATGTTTCACAGCTCTTTTCTTTCATGACAATATAGACAACATGGAAACTTCGAAGCTGAATCTAAGAATAAGAGACGCCAATAAAAGTGATCTGAATTTAGTTCGCGAAATTTTCAATGAAGTATTAGTTAATACAACCGCAACATTTGAAGAAGAACCTTATACATTGCAAACGTGGATGGAAATTTTTGATGCTAAAGCATCTCAAAAAATGCCGTTTATCGTGGCCGAATTAGATGGACTCATTGTTGGCTATGGAACATTTGGGCCCTTTCGAAAGGCGTCGGGGTATAAAATAACTGCAGAGCATAGCCTTCACGTCGACAAAAAGTTTCGCGGTCAGGGTATTGGGAAAGCCATTTTAACTTCACTCATTGGAAAAGCTTCAGACGTAGGAATCGAGAACTTAGTTGCTGCGATCGATGCCGATAACTCATCTAGCATCGTGCTGCATGAGAAGTTTGGATTTAAGAGAGTTGGCAGGTTAGGAAATATCGCCAGAAAATTTTCGCGGGATCTGACACTTGTGCTTTTACAGTTAAGACTGTAGTCCAATGATTTTCGAGTTGCATCTCTGAGAAGACTACTTGTAATGATAATCTAAAATTCAAAGGTGTACTATGCCAGAGCTAGCAGAAGTCGAAGCCGTCAGATTGCAAATTGAAAAACGATTTAAAAACAAAAAGATTACCGAAGTTGTTGTCGACGATACAGATCCGTATTTGTACGAGTTCGTAAAAGCTCAGGACTTCAAGAAAGCCTTAACTGGAGCCACCATTAAGGGAACCGGACGTAAAGGAAAATATTTCTGGATCGAACTTAATCGTAAGCCTTGGCCCATGATTCATTTAGGAATGACGGGTAATATCGCAATCATAGATCCATCCGCAAAATCTGAAGGCGAGGGTCGCCTTTGGGATGGAATTCGGCTGAAGAGCCGCCATGATGAAGACCTCCGAAAACGGATGCACTTTTGCCACTTGATTATAAAGTCTGGAAAAAAAATTGAATTGGCGTTAATTGATCCTCGTCGTTTCGGAAGACTTTGGTTAACAGACGACCCTTGGCAAAATCCGCGTATTAAAAAGCTCGGATATGATCCGCTCCTTGAATTTCCTCCAATCAAAGTTTTTACCGAAAAACTGCGCAAAAGAAAGAAAGCTATTAAGGCCGTGTTTTTAGATCAATCCCTTTTTGCAGGAATTGGCAATTGGCTGGCCGACGAAATTCTATATCAAGCACGCCTATCGCCGCATCACTTGGCTCTGAATCTGAAGTCCGCACAGATCCTGGCTTTGCATAAAAGCATCTTGTACGTGATTCGAAAGGCCGTTGCGACTAATGCGGACTATGAACGCTTTCCTAAAAGTTGGCTCTTCCATCATCGGTGGGGTAAATTAAAAGACGCAAAAACTTCTGACGGTAAAAAAATCGTTCACGAAGAAGTTGGTGGCCGAACGACGGCCTGGGTTCCCGGTTGGCAAAAGTAAAATCAATTCTGGAAAATTTGAAAGTGACCTAAGCGCTGTCGCTTTTGCCAATGCAAGGCTTTTCAGCCAAGGTGGAAGGGGATCAAACACTATCTCCGATTTCTGAGGCTAAGCACTTTCACCAGTCTTTTTGGTGTTTGCTAATTGCAAGAGACCAATAAATTTCTTGTGACCTTCGAGTTTGGAGGGATCTTGTTCACGGAAAAGCGCTTCAAAAAGACTTAGCCGCCGTCGGTCGATTTCGAGAGTACGGGCCACCGAATTTAATAGGGATTGCTCTTCAAATGGTTTTTCGATGACGTCGGCTACTCCGAGTCTGACTGCAGATAGTAAGACTTCTTTTGAGGCATTGCCAGTTACAAAAATGACAGGCTCAATTCGGCCAATGGATCTAAGTAACATAACAAATTCGTGGCCTGGAAGGCCTGGCATCATAATATCACTCAAGATAATTGAAAATGATCTTTGCTTGACGATGTCAATCGCCTCAACTGGTGAGCTGCAACAAACAATTTCGGCGTAATTGGGTTCTAGTACAGACTTCATGTATTCGCAAAGATCGGGCTCATCATCTAAAATTAGAATGCTTTTTTCTGTCTTCAAAAGAATCTCCGTGGTGAAACGAAAAAGTTAATATCATAAGACAAGAGCGCTGATTTAAATACAGTAGTGGATCGGTTTGTTTTTAAGAAAACTAAACTAGTATCTTACTTTAGTTTTTCTTAACTGAATTTTCATCGCGCATCTCAAATCTAATTTCTATTTGGTCTAGAAAAGTGGCCCCGCAGAACCAAAAAAACTGGACTTTATGTGCGGGTCGGATTTCCCGAAATGAAAACTGACTTTGTGCAATTTTACACGCTCGAGGCGCCATGGAAGATTTTGAAAAAGAGTTAAAGCTATGTTTCTTAGAGGAAGCCTATCAGTCAGCGACTGAGGTGGAGAGCTGTTTTTTAGAGTTGGAAAATGATCCTGATAATGACCAGAATTTGAACCGAATCTTTCGACACGTTCACAATTTGAAGGGCTCTTCTCGAGCGGTAGGATTTGAAAATTTTGCTGAATTCACTCACCAGTTCGAGAGCTTCATATTAAAGATTAAATCCAAAGAATTAAAGGCGACCAAAGCAGCCGTGAATCTTCTGTTGAAGGGGAATGACCAAATTGTTCTCATGATCACTGGTTTAAAGTCTGATCTAGCCGCTAAATTTGATTTTAGCGTCTTATTGAAAGACATGGTGAATTTCAATGGCACTGATAATAGTGACTCGAGCTCGACTTCGGTCGATTCAAAATCCGCGGGCGATGTCAGCGAAACCTCTCCTATTGAATCCGTGACTTCTGATGCATCCCTTGAGGAACTCGTCGCGCAGGTGCAAGAACCATCGCAAGAACCTTTGAGCGCAGCCGCTTATTCGCCGCCTGCAGCAATTCAGCAAACTGCAAGTCCCGCTGTATCTTCGCAGGCGACTCCAGCCAAGCCAGAGGTAAGCCTTCCGGCCCCTAAAAACTCCACAGAAGAATCCATTCGAGTTTCAATTGGAAAAGTTGATGCGCTTTTGAATACCATAGGCGAAATGGTCATCTTACAAGGTGTCCTAAGAGAAACTATCCAAGAAACCCCGAACACTTTATTGAGAAAAACAGTGCACCAGCTGCGAAAAGTCGGGAAAGAAATTCAAGACATTGCCATGAGTCTTCGCATGATTTCCGTGAAGCCAACATTTCAAAAGATGCAACGAATTGTACGTGATACGTCTCAGGCCTTGGGGAAAGATGTTCACTTTGAACTTGTTGGTGAAGATACAGAAGTCGATAAGACGGTTCTGGAAAAGATCAATGATCCTCTCGTGCATCTGATTCGGAATGCAGTCGATCATGGTATTGAGTCGAAAGAAAATAGATCTTCTTCTGGAAAGAATCCTAAGGGAATTGTGCGCCTTTCCGCACAAAATCAAGCTGGAAAATTTGTCATTGAAATCAAAGATGATGGTGGCGGAATTAATCCTGAAAAATTAAAGGCGAAGGCCATCCAAAAGGGAATTATTCGTCCCGAACAAAAATTGACAGATAAAGAAGCGTTACAACTCATTTTTGCGCCGGGCTTTTCAACGAAAGAACAAGTCACCGATGTTTCCGGCCGCGGTGTTGGGATGGACGTTGTTCGTACCAATATCAATGAGCTCAGCGGAGAAATCATTATTGAATCCGTCGTTGGATCAGGAACGACTTTTCGAATCGTCCTTCCGCTGACATTGGCCATTATCGATGCGATGATTTTAACTTACTCGGGCAATAAGTTTGTGCTTCCTTTGAGCCAAGTTTTAGAAACTGTCAGCCCATCTGAGCAGATGATTCAAAAAAATACGGACTTGGGCGAAATCTTGAATTTACGCGGAGAAAATTTGCCGCTAGCCCGGCTTGGTGACTTTTTTGGAATCAAAAGCCATTCAAAGTCAGATAAAATGATTGCCTTGATCGTCATCGCAGGACGAAAAAAGATGGCACTGTTAGTCGATGACATCCTCGGGCAGTTCCAGGTCGTCGTGAAGCAACTAACGCCTGAGCTTCAATCCGTAAAGGGTGTGAGTGGAACAACCATTTTGGGTGATGGTCGGCCAGCGCTTATTTTAGAAACACAAGATTTAGTCAAAAGAAAGCTGACGAACGGGTATATGCCGCCAGCGGGTGGAAAAATTGATTCGCTTCAAAAGCCACAAATCGGTGAAGTTAAAGGAATTGGAAGTGCAGCATGACGAGGGACAATAATAAGTATTTATGCTTTGGATTAGGAACGGAAGAATTTGGAATTCCGCTGCTTAGTGTGAAAGAGGTTTTGGCTATACCGGAAACAACGCCAATTCCCCAGACACCGCCGCACTTTTTGGGAATCATGAACTTACGAGGAAGCGTGATTTCGATTATGGATCTAAGGGTTAAATTTGGAATCAAGCCGGCAAAGTCAGACGAGACAACCGTCGTGATTTTAGACTTAGGAGATTATCAACTGGGAGTGGTCGTCGATCGCGTCGATTCTGTTCAGTCCATCACGAACGACAAAATCTCAGAAAAGCCGCATATTGAATCTTCTAAATCGACAGAATATATCACGGGAGTTTTTCGGCTCGATCAGAGATTGATACTGATACTAGATATTGCAAAAGCCTTGTCGGTTGAAGACCGCAGATTTGCAACGAATCAAGTATCACAAACCAAGGCTGCTTAATTTAATATTTAAAGAAAAAAGGAAAGAAATATGAAGTCACTGAAACTATCACTGAGATCAAAAATTGTCGGACTAGTACTTTTCGTCGTTGCAACCCTCTCTGTTCCAACTTATTTAGTTGAATCTAAGTTTGTTCAAGAGTTTGAAGCACGCGTCAAAGACACCTTGCAAGGTGAATCAGAAAAATTGACAGAGGCAATTTCCGCACAATTGTTTGAGCGTTATGGTGACGTACAGGCTTTCGCGGTCAACGAAACAGTGGCCACTTTGAATTCAAACAAATTAGCCGATGCCTTGGATAGCTACATTGCACTTTATGGCATTTACGATGTCATTCTAGTTGTCGACAAAGATGGTAAATTTGTTGGATCCAACACGAAAGATCCGGCAGGAAACTCTGTGGATTTTGCGAAATTGAAGACAGTTGATTTTTCAAAACAAGAATGGTTCCAAAATACACTGGCCGGAAAGTTTACCACGGATAAAGAAAACAACTACAACGGAACCTTCATTGAAGATTTCGTTTTTGATCCGACAGTAGAAGCAGCTTTCGGAAAAGCAAAACTTGGAACAAGTTTTTCAGCTCAAATTAAAGACTCTAAAGGTGATGTTATCGGTGTCATCACGAACCGTGCAGGAAGTCGCTGGTTTGAGGGTGAACTCTCGATATTACATAAAAGATTAGCTCAAAATATTTCGAATAAAACCCATGTTCATTTATTTAATGGATCTGGAAAGATGGTGGCCCACTCTTTCTACAGTGACAAGACTGGAGAACAATCTTTCAATTTAAGCCCGGATACAATTTTGACCGCAACATTAGAAGATGCGAATAAAGAATTGGCCGCTGCTGCTCGCAAGGATCAAAAAGGATTGCTCGAATACAACGATCCAGAAGTTAATTTGAATGTCATGGGGGTCTTCGCTAAGTCGAATGATAGCAAAGCAATCAAGTCACTTGGGTGGATGGCGCTAATTGAAGTTTCTGAAGATGCTGCTTTTGCAAAGGTTCGACAATTGGCAATGATTGGAAACATCGTCCTCGTTGCGTCTATTTTCTTAGGGCTTTTGCTTGCGGTATGGGTTGGAATAGTGATTTCAAAATCAATTTCTCAGGTTACGCAAGTTTTGGCAGTCAATTCAGATGAAGTTTCAGAGGCATCTCAAAAAATTGCATCAGGTGCGACCGAACTTTCTGAGTCTGCAACGGAACAAGCGGCTGCATTGCAAGAAACTGTCGCTGCAGTAGACCAAATCAGCGCTATGGTTGAGAAAAATGCCGAAGCCGCACAAAAATCACGAGAAGTTTCACAGCAAAGTCGTGAAGCGACGAATCGTGGGCGTGAAATCGTATCAAACATGATTCATGCTATCCAAGAAATTGATCATTCAAATGACGAAGTGACCCATCAAATGGACGAAAGTAATCGTCAACTTTCTGAAATTACAAAATTAATCAATGACATTAGTACAAAGACTAAAGTGATCAACGAGATCGTGTTTCAAACAAAGCTTCTTTCTTTCAATGCATCTGTCGAAGCGGCCAGAGCGGGTGAATACGGAAAAGGGTTTGCCGTTGTAGCCGAAGAAGTTGGAAACCTCGCGCAAATGTCTGGAAATGCAGCGAAGGAAATCACGGGTCTTTTAGAGGAGTCCGTTCATAAGGTGAATTCAATCGTCAACGAAACGAAATCAAAAGTTGATCGATTAATGGCAAGCTCTAAGGAAAAAGTCGCAAACGGATCGAAGACGGCTCAGGATTGTACGGTCGCACTTGATGAAATCATGAGTCAGGTTCAAACCGTTGATTCTTTGGTTTCTGAAATTGCAATTGCGTCCCAAGAGCAGTCGACTGGAATTCGTGAAGTTTCAAAAGCGATCGGGCAAATGGAGCAAGTGACTCAACAAAATACGGCTGTTTCACAGTCTTCATCCGTTGCAGCCGAACAGTTGAGTGCACAATCCTCCGTCTTAAATTCGCTCGTGAAAGATTTAGCGGTTATCGTCAGCGGAGATGAATCGATGCTCGGCGAAAATCAACTGCAATCGTCTCAGCCTGCTTTTCAAAGAGACCCAAAGACGGCCTCAGTAGACCAGCATAAAGTTGTTAAATTTAAACCAGTTCGACTTGCGGGCCCAGAGCACAAAAGCGCTCCTCTGAAAAAGGCTTCTGGTTCAGACTTTGTGCCGGATGGTAATGATCCTGGGTTTTCTGAATAGCCAATTGATTTTTCAATTCAGCAGTTTTGGTTTTTAGAAAGGCCGACATTTTGGGAATCTTGAATTTAAAATCTGAATCTTCGAATCAAGCTATTGTTGAAGAGGTCTGCAAAGTGGTCTCTGAGATGGCAGGGATTCAATTGGGACCAAAACAGCATTCGATGGTTGAGAATCGTCTGAAGACGAGGCTTCTAAAATTAAATCTAACTTCTTTTCAAGATTATTTGGGTCACTTAAAGAGAAATAAAGAGAACGAAAGTCAGGCTTTACTTTCTTTGATGACAACTCACCACACTTTTTTCTTTCGAGAGTTTGGCCATTTTGAATACATGTTGAATTCTGTTCTTCCGCGTGCAATCGAATGCGCTCGTAAGCGTGAAGACTACACCATCCGAATTTGGTCCGCAGCTTGTAGCCGAGGGCAAGAAGTTTATTCGCTAGCCATGTTTATGAGTTATCATTTGAAATATATGGCACCAGAAATAAAATATGAAATTTGGGGTTCTGATGTCGACCCTGAATCCGTCGAGCGGGCGAAACAAGGAGTCTACAAAGCTGAAGAAATCAAGCAATCTCCGGCGATGTATGTCGATGGGAATTGGGTTAAAGGTCAGGGTTCTGCATCCGGATTTGTAAAAGCAAAGGATCATCTAAAGGCCAACTGTAAATTTCAAACGGTCAATCTACTGAACCCTTCAGTTTTTTTGAAAGATAGAGTATTCGACGTCATTTTTTGCCGGAATGTATTTATTTACTTTAACCAAGATCAAATCAAGTCCATTACAAGTCAATTTTTGAAACATCTTGATAAAGATGGCTTTCTATTTTTGGGAGTTTCTGAAACTTTACAAGGGCTGGGTTTAGACGTGAATCTAAACGGATCGTCCGTCTATCAGCACAAAAATGCAGATACCAAAAAGCCGCAATTTATTTCTGCGCCGACACCTTCGATACCTAAAGTGATGAATGTATTATGTATTGACGATTCCAAAACAATTCTTTCTTTGCTGAAGAAAATTTTAGTTCCTGATCAAGGATTTAAAGTGACGGCCATTGCTGAAAATGGACGACTTGGCTTAGAGGAACTACAAAAGGGAAAGTTCGATGTTATCACGCTAGATTTACATATGCCTGAGCTCGACGGCCTTGGATTTCTTCAAAAAATGGGACCAGCCGCGCCGCCTGTTTTGATTGTTTCTTCTATCAACAGAGATGATATGACGATCGCACAGAAGGCCATCAAAGGCGGAGCAGCCGATTATGTTGAAAAACCTTCTCTTGAAAATTTAACCCAAGCCGGGAATGAGATTCGTTCAAAGCTTAAAACCATCTGGCAAATGAATCACCAAAAGCAAGACTCACTGTCGACTGAAAAATCGGGTCCCGTTCGCGGCTCCACTACTTTAGCCACTGTTCCTTTTAAAAGTAGTGGGTATCAAATTACGCCGGAAAGAAAGAAAGTGCTCATTGTCGATGATTCTCAAACAATTCGACAGCTTTTACAAAAGATTATCTCAACAGATCCAGGCCTTGAAGTTGTGGCTGTTGCTGAAAAGCCATCCCAAGTGGAAGGTTTGATACGTCAACATAAGCCGCACGTCATCACAATGGATATTAATATGCCTGAAATGAGTGGTGTTGAGCTTGTTCGAAAACTGCATCCCATTTATAAAATTCCAATTATTATGATTTCATCCTTAAGTAAGGATGATGGTCCACAAGTCATGCAAGCAATGGAATACGGCGCTATTGACTACATTCAAAAGCCTGATGCGAGTAAACTTGTTGATTCATCTCGAACAATTTGCGAACGAATTAAAACAGCAGCTCATTCCAAATTCGTAAATGTTTCGCTCTCGAAGCGTCGAGTGACGATGAGAGGCGATTATGCCGGGGACACCCTGGTTGTCATTGGATCGTCGACCGGCGGCACCGAGGCGTTGAGAGTCATACTGGAAAGCCTTCCGGCAGAGATTCCTCCGATTCTAATTGTTCAACATATTCCTGCAGTCTTTTCTGAGGCTTTTGCGCAGAGAATGAATTCCTTGGTTTCGTTCGAAGTTCGTGAAGCTAAAAATGGTGATGAAATAAAAAAGAATCGTGTCTTGATTGCGCCCGGTGGTCAGCAGTTAGGAATTAAGAAGCTGGGACAGCAGCTGGTTGCGACCGTTACGGATGATCCGCCAGTCAACCGGCACAAGCCCTCTGTCGATTATTTATTTCAAAGTGTGAGTCGCTTGCATTTTAAAAATGTCATTTCAGTGATTCTAACTGGAATGGGTGCCGACGGAGCCCGCCAAATGAAATCGCTGCGAGATCTTGGGGCTAGAACCATTGCGCAAGATGAAGAAACATCGGTTGTTTGGGGAATGCCCAAGGAAGCTGTTCGACTGCAAGCCGCAGAGTTTGTTTTGCCGCTGCAGTCCATCGCTGAAAAAATCATTCAACTTTCGGTCGCTTCTACGTCTGTCTCGCAGAAAAAAGCGAGCTAAGTTCTTGTTAGCTTGCCATCATCCCGAAGGAAGGTGGCGATATGGCATCGCCAGTCTTCAGTTCAATCACGAAAGTGGTATTGGATTCATTTGCATCGTAATAGAATCGCCCGCCCATATCTTCGATCAAACTTTTTGAAATAGAAAGACCCAAGCCAGTGCCTTTTCCGATCGGCTTGGTTGTGAAAAAGGGAAGGAAAATTTTCTCTAATACTTCTTTGGGAATTCCGGAGCCAGAATCTTTGAGGCTGATTTTTGTAATTTTTTGATCAGACACCGCAGTCAGAATTATCTTTTTCTCTGCTAGATTTTCAATCGCATCGTAACTGTTCGTAAAAAGGTTCAACACGACTTGGCCAAGCTTGACTAAATTTGCATTGACGAAAATGTCGTCGGGTATTTCAATTTGTAAATCAATCTGGGCCTTTTTAAAACGCTCAGCTGAGATTGAGATCACATCTGTTATCACTTCTTTTAAATTGATGTTCGTGTTTGGGTCCTTCGAAGCATCGCGAGCAAATGTTTGAAGTCCACGAACAATTTTAGAAATTCTAAAAACCGTATCCTTTATTTTCTTCAGATGATTGCTAACCGCCGGATCTTGTATCCCAAGCCTTTCAACTGCTTTATTAAGGATACTGTGTGAACCGACGATAATGGAAAGCGGGTTGTTAATTTCGTGCGCGACACCACTGGCCATTTCCGCCAAAGAAACCAGTCTTGCGTTTTCAATTAAGTGTTCCTGCGTTGATTGTAGTTCCGTCACATCAACAAATGTTGTGACGACACTAGTCGGTAGGGGATTTCCAGGGGTAAAAATTGGATTGGCACTGACAGAAATCCATTTTGTTTTTGAAGGACTAAAGCGCAACCCCATTTTGACTTTGATCTGCGGAAGCCCGGTCGAAAGTGCCATCATGGCGGGATGCTCATGGCCCGGAAAGTGGCTTTCATCCGCCTTGATGGCTTTCCATCTGGGATCGGAAGAACTACGACCAAGGATTTCGTCTTCAGTCAATTCGAGAATATTCAAGGCTGATGGGTTATAATCGACAATCTTCCCCGTCTTATCCTGAATCACGAAACCTTCATTCATGTTTTTAACAGCGGATGAGACATGCAAAAGCCGAGTGTTCAGAGATTCAAGTTCCCGGACTTTTAGGCGCAGTTCGATCAAACGCGACACCTGTTTAGCTAAGATACTTAGACTTTCAAGTTGCTGTTGGGAAAGCGACCTGGCTTTGTTGTCGATAACACAAATCGTGCCGAGGGGAAGATTTGTTGCGGGATCGTGAACCGGGGTGCCAGCATAGAAGACAACATTTGGCTGCCCGGTGACAAGCGGATTGTCATGAAAGCGTTTGTCCAAGGTTGCATCTTCGACAACAAAAACATCGTCTTTCAATATCGCGTGAGCACAAAATGCCAAGTCCCGATGAGTTTCAGAAGCCTCAAGGCCAACCTTTGATTTGAACCATTGTCGATCTTGATCAACCAAAGAAAACAAGGCGATAGGTGTCTGACAAATTTGCGAGGCGAGCTTCGTTATGGCGTCGTAATCGCCATCTGGCAACGAATCGAGTAGACTCGTATTGCGAAGAGCTTCAAGGCGCTGGAGTTCATTTTCTGGCTTTTTTGCTTTTTCCATCCCCTCATTCTACACGGCGCAACTCGATTGAAAACGACCTAAATTTGACACTGGCCTAAAGCAAAGCTACCGTTTTAGCAGGGCACTTTGGCTCTCAACTTTGAACTAGGAGTTTTGATTCATGATAAAAACAAAAAGCATTATCTTTTTATTTTTAATCTTGTTTGCTCGGGCTGCCACGGCCAATGATCGATCTATTTTAGTCGCAGGGGATAGCTGGGCATACCTGCTTTGCTTTGATAAAAGTTTTGAAAAAGTGCTGAACGAATATGAACCCGTTGGTCTTGTTCCAGCAGGTGGATGTCTTAATGTTTCAAAAATTGGGATTGAGGCCAGCGAGTGGCTCGCAAGCCGTCAACATTCGAAGTTAATGGATATGTTGGCGCGTGACCCTTCGATGGCTTACCTGCACTTAAGCCTAGGTGGGAACGATCTTTTGAATCGATGGAACGTCAACATGCCCGTCGTTGAAGAGATGAATTTATTTTACTCGACGTATTCACACATTCTGAACGTCATCGACGAGGTCCAAAAACAAACATCAGCAAAAGTGATTCTATCGGGGTACGACTTTCCGAGATTTATTCCTGATCATCCGGTTTCACAGTACAACCGTATGTATGAAAGACTTGGAAAGCCAGAAGCCAAGCAACTGAACGGAGCCTTGATTCGGTTCCATCTTTACCTTTACGAAAAATTAAAACAGCGCCGTGATTTCAATACGAAGTTTTTTTATATTTCACATATCGGCTTAGCTCATTATTATACTGGAATTCCAGATGCAAAAATTCCACCTAAAACAACATTGCACCCCGATGAAATATCGACTTTGGAAAATCCCGATGTGGTCGGGGGAGCTCCTGATTTTCTGGCCGAAACAGATCTTCAGAGAATGTATTTGCCAGGAATTTATGACCCATTTCACATGAGTCGAATGGGGAATCAGTACTTGGCTGAACATACCCTACGTAATGTCATTTTCCCGACCTTGGATTAGAACCCCAGATTTGTGTGAGCCCACATCGTTTTTGAGACAGATCAGAGCCTTTGTGGGGCGAATTGACGAAGATTGAGGACTTTTAAAGTAGTTTAAGATATATTAAACTATATAAAAACAGTGGAGTCCTACCATGATCAATTCTACCGAACCCAACCAAGTCAAAGTTTTTTATGATGGCCTTTGCAAGGTTTGCTCGGCTGAAATCAATCACTATAAAAAGATGAACGGCAGTCACCGAATTCAATTTATCGACATCACGACTTCAGATTTTGATGCGTCAAAGGAAAACCTAGATCCGCAAAAAATTCACGTGGAACTGCATGCTAAGGATCGAGAAGGAAATGTTTTAACTGGAGTCGACACGTTCATTTTGATCTGGGATCAAATTGATAAATTGAACTGGCTGGGTAGGCTTGCCAAGGGAAACTTTTTTAAGAGTTTATTGAAGATTCAATATTCTTTGTTTGTACAAATACGCCCGTACCTACCACGGAAAGCGTGTGCAGATAGTCCTTACTGCGAAATTAAAACGGCTCCATGAATGAGGTTCCGTTTTTTTTAAGCCTGATTTGTTCTGCTTACATGTGTGGGATTATATGGCTCATTCAATTAATCCAGTATCCATCTTTTGAATTTATCGAAAAATCGGAATTCCCAGCCGTGCACGCGAAGCACACCGCCCTCATGGGATTCATTGTCGGACCTGTTATGATTGTGGAGCTTATCGCGGGAATTGGACTTATTTTTAGTTCCGTCGAGCGATTCATCAGTATTTCAAATTTGGTATTAGTTGTGATGCTGTGGTTGCTCACGTTTTTCGTGAGCGTTCCCTTACACAATAAATTGTCTTCGGGATACGATGCTGGGACCATTGCAAAACTTGTTAAAACCAATTGGCCAAGGACATTTTTCTGGACTGCCAAGTTATTGTTGTTAGTTTTTTCTGGAATTCGATTTTGAAATACTAGAATAAAATGCAGATTCAAAATCATTCAGCATTTTTGAAGCATGTGACCCGTCAAATAAACGGTGATCAAACGTGATTCCTAATTGCACAATATCGCGTGCACAAATCGTATTTTCAAAGCATCGCGGAGTTTTCAAAATTTTTCCGACCGCCACCATCATCGAAGCGCGGGCCATCGGAACCAGCGGAAGAAGTGCATTTTGAATTCCTAAGGATCCGACATTGGAAACGATGATGGATCCGAATGGTTTGTATGGAAGAAAGCTCATCCCTAAGCGCGTTCCGAATTCGTAAATTAAAAATTCGTACATTTTCAAAAAGGTTTTCAGTAAGGGCCTTGGAATAAAGCGAATCAGATTCAGCATTGGTCCCAAGTGGGGATCTTTTTTGTCCCGGATTTTTTGAGCCTTCGAATCGATTTGTTTTTGAATATCTTGAATTGAAATTTGGTGAACATTTTCGATGTTTAAGGCGGAAAGATCGTCTCGTTTTAGGCCAGGAATGTTGACCATCACTGAAATCGACTTATCCTTGCGAAGCTCGATATGGCCCCAACGAATAATGGAATGCAGCTCGGAATTGCGATCCATAGTCTCACCAAGAGCTTTGACAACATAGGAAAGCAGTTCTGATTTATGATTTAAGTCTGAAACATCAAGGTCAATGAAGCTGTAGACGGAGGGGTCCCCATTTTGATTCCAAAGGGATAGGGCGACTTTACGGAAAATAGAGAGTTGGCGGGCTTTATACACGTCACTGTTGTCTCACAGATTCCCAGGGAAGTTGAGTTGATATTGATTTTTAGTTTAATATCGATTAAACTACTTTTACGAGGTGGTTTTGGGTCTCTCAAAGTCGTTCAAAGAAAAATTGAAATCCTACTCTCAAGAACAGATTGATCGTCTTGTTCGAATGGGGTGGGAAGATCGATCGACGTTTGAAGCGATTCAAGTGCAATTTGACATAAGCCCTAACGATTTTGTTAGGCTGATGCGCAGTCAGCTCGATAAGAATGCTTTTAATCGATGGCGACGTCGGGTCTTTGAACAAGGTAAGCTTAAGAATGAAACAAAGCGAGGATTCAAGACCGATCGCTTTAAGTGCAGCCGTCAATCAGTGGATGGGCTGACAAAAGGGTGGAAGTAAAATGGCAATAGATCAAAAAAACTTTATCCAAAAGAAAATTCTGCAGTCGATGAGCTTTGCACGCTCGGCACATTTCACGGCGCAAAGTGCGCTGCTTCCGTTGGTTGAACGACTCGCAAATGGGAAAAAAGAAAAGTCCTTTGCCAGGTTTAAAGAACACATGGAACTGGCGCTTCCGAAGTTGAACCAGGTTTTGCAAAAAGATGTCGAAAATATTTCCAACGGCTTCTATCCATCAGACGTTATTTTCAGCGAATCGCCAATTACACATTTTTCTAGAATTCCAGCTTTGTTCATTGATGCTTTTCGCGCAGCAAAGCAAAAAGCCAAAAAAGAGTCTGACTTTTTTGAAAGTAAAGATTCTGAATTCGTCAGCGAAGCGCCTGAATACTACCGCCGAAATTTTCACTTTCAAAAAGGTGGGTATCTAAACGACGATTCGGCAAAATTATATGACCATCAAGTCGAGGTTCTTTTTTCTGGAACGGCGCACGCGATGAGACGACAAATCATTCCAAAAATGAAAGCCCATTTTAATATGTCGGACGGGGAAGGATTGAAGTTTCTGGAAGTGGGTTCTGGGACTGGATCCTTAACCCGCGATATCTCCCTTGCATTTCCGAAAGCCCAGATCGTTTGTCTTGATGTAAGC
>LNFM01006904.1_pt1 | contig 35728 bp, 32 predicted proteins | sample 596031 | NCBI WGS metagenome assembly LNFM01 (sample SAMN04254537, study PRJNA301005) | activated carbon metagenome | isolation source: dual media filters at the Ann Arbor, Michigan drinking water treatment plant | place: USA: Ann Arbor | reverse complement strand
TGCCAGGTTCTGATGGCTTCAACTCCGGAAATTCCTTCTCCATCGGCCTTTCCAACTCGCATTACCCCTGTTTCGTGGAGGAGGTCTCCTTCTGTGAAATTACCCAGCGCCCGAAGTTTCAGCCCGGCCACCGTTGAGATCTCCTGCCTTCCCCTCTGCGCCTTTCCCACAAAAGGGTCGGCTGCCATCCTATATCCGGGGTCGACGCTCAGCTCAGTATCGACCAGGGTGATGACGTGGGTTGCGTTCAGCGCCATCGGAGTACATTCCAGGAGCGGCAAGAGACGCAGCGGGCCACCGAACTCGATGACGAGCGCTTTGATGACTGCAGGCATGGTGGAATAGTGGATCATCCCTCCAAGAGCGTCGCGGATGTACCTCAGGAGGCTGGCCAGCGCCCGGTCCGGATCGCTCTTGGGGAACAGACACTCCTTCTTGGTGTCGTATAGCGTCTGCGTGCCTTTGATCCGCTGCATTCCAGCTAACTCATCTATCTGCTGGATGTCGGCGAGGTCGGTCCGCGCCATTGCTTCTTGACCCCAGAGGAACTGCCGCTGACAGTCAAGCAGTTCCCTGACCGCGCAGGCTCGCAAGGCGGCCATCCTCTTCACGTTCAGATCGCACATGGCCCTGACGTGGTCCTCGACCTTTACGCCGACGTGTCGCAGAATGCCCGGTCCTAGTTCGGCGAGGCTTTTCGTGCGCGATCCGTGCCATGGCTTGGCAGGCAACTTCAGTTTCTGGCGGACCACCGCCGGAAGAAAGCCCTCGCCTGACAAACGCTCAAGTGTGTCGCACAGTCTCCTGAAGTCGCGGCGGCGGACAGGACCTGATGGATTGTCGATTGACGCCGCCGCCTCCTCGATCGCGGCCTCCATTACTCCGGGATGCGTTTCAGCCTGATCGCCACCAACTAGTTGCTTGTGCAGCGCCTTCAGCGCACTCCGTGCCTCGCCCTCCGATGCGGCGACAAGGAAGCCGCTGACAATGGTTACGCTAGATCTCGCAGTGAGGTATGGGAGATCGTGTAGCGCGCGCTGCAGCGATTGGGCGAGGCGTACGCAGAACTCGTGCCCGTATGCGGGGAGGCAGCGTTTCACCGAGGTGTAGCGTATCGCCTGCCCCATTCTGAGGCCTATCGAGTAGGGTCCAGGCTTTCCTCTTGGCGCTCTCTGCTTCTCTGGTGGCGTGGCGCCACGCGCCCTCTTCTCCTCTACGCGGTCACGTGTCGCTAGGACCCTCACCTGCTGTCCCGCGTCGAAGGCTGACACACTGCGCAGCCGATAGTTCGTCGTTCGCTTCATGCGACAGATTCCTGTGTGTCGCCAAATCACAAGCCGGCTCATCGCTTCCGTGCATGAATCCTTCCGTCTGGATCAAGCATAAAGAACTCAATCGTTCGTAAAAGGATTCGATTGACTTTATAAAGGACTCATTTTACTATCCAAAGGATACAAGTTCCGTTTCCATAATTAGGATTCCATGGATCGAAACGGCCATACAACAGCCGAATGGTGGAACTATACTATCGATTCGGCATTAAGTCAAAGGAGGTCGCGTGCTTGAGAGCGGCCGGGCGCGGTGGTTGCTCGCCTTGCCCTGCTTGCGCGTGGTTGTGGGAGACCCAGTTCTGAGAAGCCCCCTAGATGGTCACCCGAACAAAGCGAGAGTGATAGTCGGCTCAGGGAAAATGGGGCGCGCTGCTCAACCAGCGAGTCGTTCAAGACTGAACGGGGTGACGTCTAATGAACCTGCTATGCAAGCGAAGGCAGCACCAAAGCCCTGTGCTGCATGGATTCTGTTTTGCATAGCCCGACGGAAAAGGTCAAAACGCCGCCTTCCTTGGGCAGGTCCGCCGGCGCCAGGTTGACGGTGACCTTCTTTGGCGGCATCGAGAGGCCCGATGCGTGCAGCGCCGCCTGCACCCGCTCCCGGCTCTCGGCGACCGCCTTGTCGGGCAGGCCGACGATCTGCATGCCGATCTTGCCCGGCCCGACCATCACCTGCACGTCGACGGGCACGGCCTCGATGCCCTGGAACGCAACCGTGCGCACGCGCGAAACCATGCCGCCTCTCCGACCGGGCGGACGATTGGTGAGCCGTCCGCTTCCCCAGCGTCAGACAAGCACAGATTCTTGCCCCGCGCAAGAACATTTCGGGAACATCGTGCAGCGGTCGGCGCTGGGTCAGACAGCGCTGGACAGGCGCCGATCAGCGTGCCGCGTCGCGGCCCCAGCGTGCAGGCTCGGGGGGCGCCACGACCACGGGAGCGGGCGCGACCGCAGGCGCGGCCGCAGGCGGTGGTGACGCTGGACGCGCAGGCTGGGGGCGCTGCACCTCGGGCAGGCGAACGGCATGCCGCGGCGCCGGCTCGACGTCGCGCGGGCGTGCAGCGCCGATCAGCAGGTTGAACACCGCGCGCAGCGCGAAGATCGCCAGCAGGCCGAGCGCCCAGACGGCGGCGGCGATGGCGGTGCCATAGTCCTGAAGGAGCCCGTCGAGCATCCCGGCCCAGCCCGCCATTTCGGGCGGCAAGCCGACATTGCCTGCGTTGTCCGCGACGAAGTCGGCGGAGATGAGCAGGAGCCCGTAGCCGCCCCAGACCAGCGCCGACCAGAGGAGGGCGAGGACGACGGCAACAAGAGTGCCGGCCGTCCTCATCGCTCGATCTCGCGGGTGAATTCGCCGTCGATGGTCATCGGCGCACGGCCCGCGGTCGCGGCCGGGCCGTGACGCTCGGCAAGGTGTCCGCGCAAGAGCTTCATGTTGCGCATGTTGGCGCGGAAGAAGATGTCGCCGACCCAGCCGGCCACCGGCACGGCGCTGATGGCGAAGTCGACCGCCACGTTCCCGACCATGCGCGTGATGAGCGACCGGGGCACGCCGAGGCGGTAGGCCTCCCAGACGAGGTAGGCCGACAGGCTCTTGGCGACGACCAGGCCCGCGACCGGCACCACGTTGAGGATGGCGTCGGCGCCGATGCGCGACCCGATGATGGGGAGCGAGACTGCGCTGTCCATGACGCGGGCAAGCGTGTCGAGCCGGCGCATGGTCGCGCGCTCGTTTTCCGGTGAAGCCGCGTGGCCGTAGGCGGTCTGGAAGGTGTTGGCCGAAATCATCAGAAACTCCTCTCAGGATCGGAGCATCGCGCTCGTCAGGTGAGAGGGTCCGACATCGCAGCCGTTGCCGGCCGCCAGAGGGGCCCGGACCCAATGGATTCTAGATCGGCACGGGGAGGCGGGATTTCAAGGGGCGCGCTCGATCGAGCACTACCGCTTCGCCTCCACCGCGTCCCAGAACAGCGCCGCGATGTCGGCGCCGCCAAAGCGCTTGACCTCGCGCACGCCGGTCGGCGAGGTGACGTTGATTTCGGTCATGTAGTCGCCGATCACGTCGATGCCGACCAGGATGAAGCCACGCTGCTTCAGCGAGGGGCCGATGCGGGCGCAGATCTCGCGCTCGCGGGTCGTCAGCTCGGTCTTTTCCGGACGGCCGCCGACATGCATGTTGGAGCGCGACTCGAACTCGGCCGGCACGCGGTTGATGGCGCCCACCGGCTCGCCGTCGATCAGGATGATGCGCTTGTCGCCCTTGCGCACGTCCTTCAGGTAGCGCTGCACGATGAAGGGCTCGCGAAACATCTGGCCGAACAGTTCGAGCAGCGACGACAAATTGCGGTCGGCGTCGCCGAGGTGGAACACGCCGGCGCCGCCATTGCCATAGAGCGGCTTGATGATGACGTCGCCATGCGCCTTGCGGAATGCCGCGACCTCGGCGGGATCCTTGGTGATCAGCGTCTCCGGCATCAGGTCGGGAAACTCGGTGACAAAAATCTTTTCCGGGCTGTTGCGCACCCAGGCGGGATCGTTGACGACCAGCGTCTTCGGGTGGATGCGCTCCAGAATGTGCGTCGTGGTGATGTAGTTCATGTCGAAGGGCGGATCCTGGCGCAACAGGACGACATCCATTTCCGACAGGTCCGTGCGCTCGGGCTCTCCCAGCGAAAAATGGTCGCCCTTGACGTCGCGGACCTCGAGCGTCTCCAGGCGGGCGAACACCTTGCCGTCGGAAAGCGTCAGGCGGTCGGGCGTATAGTGGAAGAGCGCATGGCCGCGCCGCTGCGCTTCGAGCGCGAGCGCAAAGCTCGTGTCGCCGGCGATGCCGACGGTCTTGATGTGGTCCATCTGGATGGCGACGCGCAGGCTCATGGACAGATTCCCGGGCGCGACAATGCGGGTGCGCCATTTTTCGCGGCCAGATGACGCGCCGGGGGTAGCGCTGTCAAGCCGCTGGCAGCCCGCCTGAAATGGACCAGAACCGCGGCCCGGGCAGCGTCTTCGTCAGGCGTTGACGACCAGCAATCCGCCGATGATGAGGGCAGCGCCAAACGCGTAGCGCAGGCTGAGCGTCTCGCCGAGCAGGCCCCAGGCGAGCAGCGGAACGGCGCAGAAGGTCAGAGCCATGAACGGATAGGCGACCGTCAGGGGAACCGATTTCAGCACGTAGACCCAGATGATCGTGCCGATGCCGTAGATGGCGAAGGCGGCGATCAGATAGGGGTCGAACAGCATGGCAATAAGGCCCGCTGCATCGGCGCCGCCGGTACGCGCGCTGGTCAGCTTGAACAGGATCTGGCCAGCCGAGATCAGCAGGGGCGTAAACACCAGGCCGGCCAGAACCGGCAGCGGCAGCGCGTTCACGGCGGTCAGGCCTCCGGCCGGTCTTCGCAGTAGAAGATGTCGCGTCCGACATCGATGCAGACATGCTTCTGCGGCACCGGATGGACGGCGCGCAGGAAGGAATGCGTGTAGGGGAAGAAATTGAAATGCGGATTGAAGCTGTAGAGGTATTCGCGTTCGCGCGGCACCACGATGATCAGCCGCTTGCGCGCCACCCGGCGCAGTTCCGCTATCGCTTGGCGGTATTCCAGCACATGCTCGATGACATGGGTGCAGATCACCGTGTCGAAGGCGCCGTCGGCGAATGGCAGGTCCTCGATCTTGGCGGCGACATAGTCCACGCCCTCGATGGCTGCGGCATCGTCGACGACGAAATCGACGCCGGTATAGTGTCCCTTGCCGCCGCGCGCGTCGCGAAGCCGCCGCAGCAGCACGCCGGTGCCGCAGCCGACGTCGCAGACCGTCTCGCCGACCGTGTTGTCGATGATCTTGCGGATGCAGGCCTCCGAATTGTCGGTGCCTTCATGAACCCGGGGATGATCGCGGTAGAGTGCCTCGTATTCCGTTTCGTCGAGGAACGGCGCGCTCTTGCGGAACGCCGTGAGGCGGGTGATGTGATCGCCCCAGGCGAGCTTTGCGACGCTGCGGAAAAGGCCGGAATCGCGCACCACCGGGGGCAGGATGTCCTCGAGCACGAAGCGGATCCGGTTGGTTGTTTCTCGGTTCACTTGCGTTGTCTCCGGTCGCCGGTCAGGCGGCTTTGTGGCGGTTGAGGCGGTCGGGCCGGACTACGGGGGCGCGCCGGCCGGACGGCATGCTGAGATAGAAGATGCGCTTCTGTTCGGCACGCCCGCGCGATACAGAATCGAGCACCAACCCGGTCACCAGCATCAGCATGGCAAGCAGCAACAGGGCGACCGACAGAACCCATGTCGGAATGCGCGGCACCAGGCCTGTTTCGATGAACTCGACCAGCACCGGCGTGCCGAGGACGATGCTGCCGATGAGGAACAGCGCCCCGATCGCACCGAAGAAGCGCAGCGGCTGCGTCTCCTTCATCAGCCGGGCAAACATCAGGAGTATTTTGGCGCCGTCGCGATAGGTCGACAGCTTGGAGTGCGACCCTTCCGGCCGCCGGCCATAGTCGAGCGCGATCTCGCTGACCGGCAGTTTGAGCTGCGAGGCGTGCACCGACATTTCGGTCTCGATCTCGAAACCACCCGAGACGGCCGGGAAGCTCTTGACGAAGCGGCGCGTGAAGGCGCGATAGCCCGAGAAGATGTCCGTGAAATCGCGTCCGAACAGCCGCTTGTAGAGGGCGTTGAACAGGCGGTTGCCCATCGCATGGCCGGCGCGCCCGGCGTCGTCGGTGACCCCGCGCCGTGTTCCGACGACCATGTCTGACCTTTCGGTCAACAGCGTGTTGATCAGGAGCGGCGCGTCTTCCGGCATGTAGGTGCCGTCGCCGTCGGCCATCAGATAGACGTCCGCGTCGATGTCGGCGAACATGCGCCGCACGACATTGCCCTTGCCCTGGCGCGGCTCGCGCACGACGGTGGCGCCGGCCGCCCGCGCCTTCAGCGCGGTCAGGTCGCTCGAATTGTTGTCATAGACATAGATCGCCGCCGAGGGGAGCGCCTGGCGAAAGCGAGTCACGATATCGCCGATCGTCCGTTCCTCGTTGTAGCAGGGGATGAGCACCGCGAGGGAAAGCTCATCCTGGAGGCCGTGGGGCATCGCCGTCTCCCGGGTTCGGTTGCGGACCGGCTTTGCCTCCCGCACACAAGCGCGCCATTAATGTGCGAAAGCCGTTAAGGGCAGGTTAGGATGTGCAACGGCCGTTGCCGATCGCCAGCGGGCCGGCTGGTCCCGATCGGCCATGGCCATTTGCACCGACCAGCGGCGCCTTGCCCTCCCGAATTTACCGAATATGAAGCGGTTCGGCGCAAGATGTCGAAATGGCTTCCCATCCAGCCCCCGTGACAACAACTGCGCCCGCCCGCGTGCGACCCACCGGCTGGGTTATCGACGCCGGGCTGGCGCTCGTGGTCACCGCTGCCGTCCTTGTCCTGCATGCGGTGCAGGGTTTTCCCACGCTGCACGACGCCGGCGGCGACAATGACAGCCTGCTGCGCCTGGTCCAGGTGCACGATCTGATCGGCGGCCAGGGCTGGTTCGACCTGCATCAGTACCGCATGGGTCCGGACGGCGGCTTCGTGATGCACTGGTCGCGCCTGGTGGACGCGCCGCTTGCGATCATCGTGCTCGCGGCGACGGCACTTTCGGGAAGTCCGGCCACCGGCGACGCGGCGGCGCTGGTGCTGTGGCCGATGCTGCTGATGGCCGTGGCGCTGTTCCTGATCCTGCGCGCGACGCGACGGTTCGCGGGCGACGCGGCACTGTTTCCTGCCGTGGTGATCGGGGCGGCCAGCCTGCGCTTCATGGGCATCTTCGACCCAGGCTCCATCGACCACCACAATGTGCAGCTCGTCCTGGCCCTGGCGACCATCACCTTCCTGCTCGACGCGGCGCGCGACACCGTGAAGCCGTTCCTCGCCGGCATCTGCACGGCGCTGATGCTGTCCGTCGGCATGGAGACGGCGCCCTATGTGGCGGTGGCCGGGCTGACGGTGGCTGCCTGGTACCTGGTCGAGGGCGGCAGGGCGTCACGCATCGCTGCCGGCTTCGGCACTGCGTTCGGCCTGACCTCGGCCGTGGTCTTCCTCACGACCGTGCCTGCGGTGCGGTGGCTTGCCCCGCAATGCGACGCGTTCTCGATACCGCAGTTCGCACTGGCCGCCTGCGGCGGGTTTGGCCTGGCCGCGATCAGCCTCTCCAGTAGCTGGGGCCGCACGCGCGGCAGGAGGCTCGCTGCCCTTGCGGCGCTTGGCGGCGCGGCGGCGTGCGTCGCCGTTGTCTTCTTCCCGCATTGCCTCGGCGACCCCTTCGCATCCGTCGATCCGCAGCTCAGGCGCTACTGGCTGGACGCCGTGACCGAGGCGCAGCCTCTGTGGAAGATCCTCGCCAAGGATCCGGGCATGGCGGCGACCTACTATGCCACGCCGCTCCTGGCGCTCGCGGTAATGGCGGTCCGTATCCGCAGGCACGGCGCTAGAAAGGCCGAGATGATCGTCGGCGGGTTTCTTGCGGCCGCGTTCCTGGTGAGCATCTGGCAGGTGCGCGGCGCGATGTTTTCTGTTCCCTTTGCCGTCATACCGCTCGCCGCATGGGTGTCGGACCTTCGCCTGGCAGCGGTCGGCAAGGTGCCCTTGGCGGCAACGCTGAAAATGCTGCTGGCCTGGCTGTTCTCCTTCACCGTGACCTGGACGGTGGCGGCGAGCGGCGTGGAGTCGGTGTTTGAAGCCGAACCCGCCGCCTTGGACGCGTCGTCCGCGACGGTCCGGACAAAATGCCAGCGGCCACAGGATTATAGCGCCCTGGCAGCGATGCCCGTGACGCGGGTGCTGGCAAGTTCCAACCTCGGTTCGCCGATCCTGAGGCACTCGGCGCACACCGTGCTGGCAGGACCCTATCATCGCAACAATGCAGGCAATCTGCTTGCCCTGCATGCGCTGATGCGACCCCAGGACGAGGCGGAGACGATCGTGCGGGCGCAGCGCATCACGCTGGTTGCGTTCTGCCGGGGAAACGGTGAAAGCAAGGCACTTGCCGAATGGGCTCCCGCCGGCCTGATGGCCGACCTGATGAGGGGCGACGTGCCCAGCTGGCTCGAACCGGTGGCGTCATCGCAAGATCAGCCGCTGCTCCTCTATCGGGTTCGGACGCGCTGATCCTGGCGCTGGCATCTCTTCCCCAGCGTAAGTCTGGAGAGGCTCCCTTTCGAGCCGGCCGCGCCGCTCTTGACACCATTCCTCAACGCTTTGGCGTCATATTCGCCTGTAAGCGAATGCGCATTCAGGTGAATTGATGCAGCGGCCCTTTGCCATAGGCCAGGCGTTGAAGGAAAGCCCCGATCTGGCTTTCACCGATCCGCTGACCAAGCTTGGCAACCAGCGACGGTTCTATGACAAGGTCGACCGCCTGATCGGTGATCGCGCCGACGACCCGGCGCCGTTCGCCATCGGCATTCTCGATCTCGACGGCTTCAAGCCGATCAACGATCTGTTCGGCCAGAAGGCTGGCGACGACATCCTGATCCAGGTGGCCATGCGCCTGCGCGCGGCGATGGACGGCCAGTCCACGGTGGCGCGTGTCGGGGCGGACGAATTCGCCTTTCTCTACCCGATGGTGTTCTCCGAGGACGCTGTCTCGGAGAAGGCCAAGACACTGATCGAGATCCTCTCGGCCCCCTATGACGTCGGTGAGCGCACGGCAAGGCTCTCGGCCTCGGCCGGTTGCTCGCTGTTCTATTCGGGCGAGGAGTCCACCGAGCATCTCGTGGCGAAGGCCGAGACGGCTCTCTACCAGGCCAAGCGCTCCGGCCGGGGCGGCGTGGTGGTCTATACGCGCGAGATGGAAGAGGCCGCCATGCGCGTCACGCGCATCGAGCAGGCGCTGCGCCGCGCCGTGTCGGCGCATGAGGTCGAGCCGCATTTCCAGCCGATCGTCGATCTGCGGAGCCGGCGCATTCTCGGCTTCGAGACACTGGCGCGCTGGACGGATGCCGATCTCGGCTTCGTGTCGCCGGCGGTGTTCATTCCGATCGCCGAAGAGCGCGGCATCATCGGCCCGCTGTCGCAGCACGTGCTGCGCAAGGCCACCGAGGCGGCGCGCAACTGGCCGCAGGACCTGTTCCTGTCGTTCAACCTGTCGCCCTCGCAGCTGGTCGACCAGAACACCGGGCTCCACATCCTGACGATTCTCGACCGTACCGGGTTCGATCCGCGCCGGCTGGAGATCGAGATCACCGAGACTGGCCTGATGAGCGATCCGGTCTCTGCCGGCAAGATCATCGACGACCTGCGCCGCTGCGGCATCAGGGTCTCGCTCGACGATTTCGGGACGGGCCAATCGTCGCTCGGACGGCTGCGCGAATTCAAGTTCGACAAGCTCAAGATCGATCGCAGCTTCGTGTCGGGCGTTCTCGAAGACCGGCCCTCGGAACACATCGTCAAGGCCATACTGGCCATGTGCGCCGGGCTCGGCATCGAGTCGGTCGCCGAGGGCATAGAGGAGGAAGAGCAGGCGGAACGGCTGATCGAGTTCGGCTGCCGCGGCGGACAAGGCTTCCTCTTCGGCAAGGCAACCGACGCCGACACGACCGACACGCTGTTGCGCTATACCGGCCGTGGCCCCTTGAGGGCAGCAATCGCCTGAACAAGCACCAGCGCGTCGCCCAAGCGCAGGAAAAGCGCCCCTCCCGGAAAATTCTGTCGCGCGCCACCCGGCCTTCGGGTATTTCAGGACGCTTTCATTAGCCAAGGGACAGTGCCTGACATGATGCCTTCCGCCATATTTCCCGACCTCAAGGGCGCGGCCGTACTGATCACCGGTGGTGGTTCGGGCATCGGCGCGGCACTGACCGAAGGCTTCGTCCGGCAAGGCTCCAAGGTCGCGTTCCTCGACGTGGCCCGTGACCCGAGCGAGGCGCTTTGTGACCGGCTTGACCGGGAGACCGGGTATCGTCCGCTGTTCATCGCATGCGACCTGCGCGACATCGATGCGTTGCGCGCGGCGGTAGCGCAGGCCGAGGCCGAAAACGGGCCGGCGACCGTGCTGATCAACAACGCCGCCTTCGACGAGCGGCATGACATCGCCGACGTGACCGTCGACTTCTGGGACGACAACCAGGCCATCAATCTCAGGCCGCACTTCTTCACTGCCCAGGCGGTTTTCGACGGCATGAAGCGCGCCGGCCGCGGCTCGATCATCAACTTCACCTCGACATCCTTCATGATCAATCACCCCGACATGCCGTCCTACACGGCGGCGAAGGCCGGCATCATCGGCCTGACCAAGGGGCTGGCCGGCCGGCTCGGCCCGCATGGCATCCGCGTCAACGCAGTCGCGCCCGGCTGGGTGATGACCGAGCGGCAGCGCGCCAAATGGGTCACCGACGAGGCGCTTTCCGCCCATATCGGCCGCCAGTGCATGAAGGAGGCGATGGTGCCCGACGACATGGTGGGTCCATGCCTGTTCCTGGCATCGGAGGCCTCGCGCATGTTCACCGCGCAGACCATGATCGTCGACGGGGGCTTCCTGTGACCGCTGGCGCCGTCGCGGTCGCCGACTGGGGCACGACGCGGCTGCGCCTCTGGCTGCTCGACCATGCCGGGCGCGTGCTGGCCGAGAGGCGCAGCGACGAGGGCCTTCTTTCGGCCCAGCCCGACCGCTTCTCCGGCATTCTCGAGCGCCACCTGGCCGACATGGGCGCCGGGGCGGGCGTGCCGGTGATGATCTGCGGCATGGCCGGATCGCGCCAGGGCTGGATCGAAGCGCCCTATGTGACCGTGCCGGCGTCGCTCGACGAGATCTTTGGCGGCGCCGTGCGCATACCCGGCCAGAAGCGCGACATCCGGATCGTGCCGGGGCTTGCGCAGCCGATGTGATGCGCGGCGAGGAGACGCAACTCGCTGGTGCGGCCGAAACCCTGTCGTCGGGGCGGCATGTCGTCTGCATGCCGGGCACGCATTCGAAATGGGTCGAAATCGCCGATGGCGTGGTCAACAGGTTCCAGACCTTCATGACCGGAGAGCTCTTTTCCGTCCTGTCGACGCATTCCATTCTCATCCACGCGCTTGGTGCGAAGCCGGAAGCGGTGTCGGCCGGCAGCGCGGCCTTCGCAGGCGCTTGCGCCGCAGCGCTGGCGGACGGCGGCGATATCAGTACGAGGCTGTTTCGGCTGCGCGCAGCGACGCTGTTGCAGGGTCTCGGCCCCGGCGATGCGGCTGCGACGCTTTCAGGGCTGCTGATCGGCGGCGAGATCGCCTCGGCGAGCCGAACGTTTGCGACCAGCGGGGCAGGACTCGTGCTGCTGGCCTCCGGCGCGATGCGGGAGCTTTATGCGGTCGCCCTTGGGCTGGCCGGCCAGACGATCCAGGCCATCGACGCGGACGAAGCGGTGCGGATCGGGCTTTGCCGCGCCGCCCGTCACCATGGCATGCTGGCGCAAGAGGGGAAACACGCATGACCGTTGCCTTTCCGAAGCTCGAGCGCGGGTTGGTAGCCATCCTGCGCGGCCTGCGTCCCGAGGAAGCGGTCGATGTGGCAACCGCCATCCACGAGGCGGGCATCCATGCCATCGAAGTGCCCCTCAATTCGCCGCGTCCGTTCGAGTCGATCGCCGCCCTGGTGTCGGCGCTGCCGGCCTCCGCGCTGGTCGGTGCCGGAACGGTGCTGACCGCCGACGACGTCGACCGCCTCCACGACACGGGCGGCCGCCTCCTGGTCAGCCCGAACATCGACGTGGCCGTGATGCGCCGCGCGGCACACCACCGGATGGTGACGATGCCCGGCGTCTTCTCGCCGACCGAGGCATTCTCGGCACTGCAGCTCGGCGCTTCGGCGCTAAAATTCTTTCCGGCGAGCGTCATGGGTCCAAAGGGAATCGCAGCAGTCCGCGCCGTGCTGCCACCGGAAGCCATCGTGGGTGTCGTCGGCGGCGTGTCCAATTCGGACTTTGCCGCCTATGCAGCGGTGGGGGTCCGAACCTTCGGGCTGGGATCGAGCCTCTATCGTCCCGGCGACACGGCAGCTGCCGTGGGTGAGAAGGCGTGGGAGGCTGCGCTTGCCTGGGACACTGTGTTCGCTGGTCAGCCATGAGCCCGACCTGATGTCGGCGCGCTGTCGCCGCGAAACCTCAGTGTAGAGAAAGACCGATGCGATGCCGACGCCGACGCTGATGCTTGTCTACGAGCCGGAGGAGGCGTGCCGCCAACGCCTGGCGCAGCAGGGTCTTGCGGCCGATCATGTGCTGGAGATTTCCTCCTACCTCGCGCAGAGCACCGATATCGCGAAAGAATTCGGCGACCTTGCCGACGCTTGCGCGGCGCGGGGCATGGCATTCGATCCCGTAGCGCTCGACGACGCGCCAGCCGTGCTGGCGGCGGCAGATCAGCGGCAGACGATCGTCTGGACGCTCAGCGACGGCATCGCCTATTTCCGCGGCGGCGCAGCACCGGCGCTCGCGCGCCTGCATGGGCTCAAGACCATCGGCGCGGACGATTCGCTGTTTGCGCTCTGCCAGGACAAGTTCCGCTCGGGCGCGGTGCTTGGTGCGCTCGGCATGCCTGTGCCGACGTCAGGCCTGGCGCGAAACGGCGAATGGCTGGCAATGCCACCGCGCTCGCAAAGCGGCTATTTCGTCAAGCCGAACCGGCTCGGCTCCAAGATCGGCATCTGGTCCGATTCGCACTGCCAAACCCTGGAGGAGGCGCTGTCCCTGAGCCGCCGTGTCTTCGCGGCCTACCGGGACGATGTCGTGGTCCAGCCCTACCTTGCCGGCCGCAATGCACGCGCCAGCTTCCTGGCGGTCGATCCGGCGGCTGGTGTCGAGGCGCTCGGCCTCTTCTTCGTGGACTCCGGGGCAGACTTCCAGACCATGGACGATTCGCTCGCGCTCTACGGTGAGACGGGTGTCCAGGCAAAGGACGCGGGACGCTATGCCGAACCGGTGCTGACGCCCGTCGCGGCCGGCCAGCCCGAGGCGGCGCGCAGGATTGCGGCCATCGCGACGCAACTGATGGCGTCGCTTGGCCTGCGCGACGTGTTTTCGATGGATTTCCGCATCGAGCCGGACGACACGGTGCACCTCATCGAGTTCGAGGTCTGCCCGGGCCTGCCCTGCTTCGATTTTCGCGCCTACGTTCGCACGCACTGGGGTCTCGGCCTTGCCGATGCCATGGCCGAGACGGCGGCATTGCGCCTGCGCGGGTGACCTAGCCGTGGCGGGCCATGCAGACCGAGGTGTGGCCCGAACTGATGAAGCCGAGCCGCTGGGCCGCAGCCTTGGACAGGTCGAGCACGCGGCCGCGCACGAAGGGTCCGCGGTCGTTGATGCGCACGATGACGCTCTTGCCATTGCGTTGATTGGTCACGCGCAGCTTGGTGCCGAAGGGCAGGCTGCGATGCGCCGCGGTCATTGCGGCGGGGTTCATGCGCTCGCCTGAAGCGGTGCGCGAATGGAGGGCATACCAGGATGCCTTGCCGCACTGGGCGGATGCGACCACGCTCGAGGCGGTGATCATGAGGCCTGTCATCAGCGCCAACGCCGCCGTGCTCTTCTTGGTGAACTTCATCTTCGCGGAACCGCTCCATTGTGGTTAATGGGGCGACCTGCCGTCGGAACCGGGCAGCAATCGCGGCGCGTTTGCGGCAATTTCGCGGCAATCGATGACGATTCACTTCACGCGGAAACACATCGTGATTTCTCTGCCTGACAACAAGGCAGCGCGACAGGGTGCTCATGAATTCGGCAGGAAGAGAAGCGGCCGCGTTGTCTGGAGGGACGATCTGGACGGGTCCGGACGGCCATGCCACAGTCAAACGATCGCTGAGAAATAGCATTCGGGGGAACCGTGAGCCGCAACATCATTCTTGTCGATCCGCTGCCGCGGACCCTCGACCTCATCATGGAGCCTGGCGTCCGGGCACGGCTGGAAGCGCTGGGCGAGGTGGTGATTTCGGAGCAGCATCAGATGCCCGACGCGCAGGTCGAGGAACTGCTGCCGGATACGGTGCTGATCTTCGGACAGACGCCCATGCCGCGCGAGCGGCTCGACCGGGCGACGAAGCTCAAGGCCATCATCAACGTCGAGACCAACTTCCTGCCCAACATCGACTATCAGACCTGCACCGAACGGGGCATCTGGGTGATCACCCCGGGGTCGGCATTTGCCGCACCCGTGGCGGAGTCGGCGCTCGGCATGGCGATCGACCTGTGCCGCAACATCACCGCCGCCGACCGCCAGTTCCGGGCCGGTACGGAAGGATGGGGCCTTGGCGGCAATGAGGGCGTCTTCCGCTTCGCCGGAGCACCCGTCGGGATCATTGGCTTCGGCGATCTCGGCCGACAGTTTCGTGAACTGGCCCGCCCCTTTCGCAACACGGTCCGTGTGTTCGACCCCTGGTTGCCGGACCAGATCATCGAGCGGGCCGACTGCATCGCCACCGATCTCGACACCGTTTTCCGAGAGAGCCGCGTCGTGCTGATGTTTGCCAGCGTGACCAGCGAGAATGAAGGCTTCATCAAGAAGCACCACTTCGATCTGATGGCACGCGGTTCGGTGTTCCTGCTGATGAGCCGCGCGGCGGTCGTCGATTTCCCGGCAATGCTTGCCGCGGTGGCCTCCGGTCACATCCGCGCGGCGGTGGACGTGTTTCCGACGGAGCCGGTTGCGCCCGACGATCCGGTCCGCGGCATGGAGGGGCTGTTGCTGTCGGCGCATCGAACCGGCGGAACGCCCGATGCGCTCTATGCGATCGGCGAGATGGCGGTGGCGGACGCGGAGCTGATCCTGAAAGGGCTGCCTCCGCAGCTGTGCCGCCGGGCGGATCCGGCGACCGCCGCAAGATTGCGCTCGAAGCCCGTCACGGTCACGTAGCGCAGGCCCGCGACGGAAGTCGCCGGGCACAGCGACGCGTCGCTGCCTTCCGGGCTGGCTACGCCTCGACTTCCTTCTTCGCGGGTTTGGCAACAACGCGCCGGGCTCGCTTGCGGCGGTTCGGACCCACGACATCCTTGCCCGCCAAAAGCGCCTGCGTCGCCGCGTCAGCAACGCTGGCCGCGAAGAAATCGCTGCCGATCTCGGCGGCATGCTTGATGGTGTCCAGCGCGCCGGGGGCCTGGTTCCATTGCATCACGCCCACCCGCATCGAGGGATGAGCTCGCTTGAACCGGCGCACCATGTAGCGCGAATGCTGCTGCGACTGGGGATTGAGATAGACGAGCAGGACGCTGTCGACACCGGCCAGCGGCAGGCTTCGCGTCTTGCCCGGCTCCAGCACGTCATGCAGCATGAAGCGTGCCGTGGCGCCCTGCGCGGCCAGCACCTGGGCCACCATGGCGGCGGCCGCGTCGTCGAGATCGCCTCTTCCGCCGATCGCAACGATCACCCGGCCCTTCCCGCTGGGCAATGGCGTCGCCGGCACTCCGGGCTCTGCGGCGTCCGAAGTCACGGCTGCTTCCGCGTCGTTCTCGAGTTCCTCGGCCTCTTCCTCGGCGTAATCCTCCAGGTTGGAGACCAGATCCAGCGCGCTGTCCGCGACCCGCCTTCTGCGCTCGTCGCTCATCACGCCACGCGCCCTGTCCTCCTCGCCAAGCGCAAGCGCGGGCATGGCGACGGTCTCATAGAAGGTGACCAGGCGGTTCTCCTCGAGGAAGAGCTCGGCGCGATCCGTCGCTTCCTCGGGATCGCCTGCAAGCAGGCGCTGATAGAGCTGTTGGTGCGGGTCGAGAACGGGCTCGTTGCCGAAGAGCACGTCCAGAAACTCGAACTGGGGAACATGGCGCCCCAGCACGACCAGGCACACGGTCAGGGGCGTCGACAGGAGCAGTCCGAGAGGTCCCCACAACCAGGTCCAGAATATCGCCGCCACGATGATCGCCAGCGGCGATAGCCCGGTTCGCGAACCATAGAGCCAGGGCTCGACGACATTGTTGCTGATCAGCTCGACGAGCATGAACAGCGCGGCTGTGCAGAACAGCATCGTCCAGCCGGAATCCACCGCAAGCGCCAGCGTCAGCGGAAAGATCGCCGCGATGATCGGGCCGATATAGGGCACGAAGCGCAGGACGAGGGTGAGCATGCCCCAGAGCAGCGCATTGGGCACGCCGATGATGAAGAGACCGATCGTGATGGGAATGGCGTAGGTCAAGTTGACGACCAGCTGCATCAGGAGGTACTGGCCGACCTTGCTGCCGGCGTCCTGCAGCGCCTCCGTCGTCCGGTGCAGGTCGCCGGCGCCGACCAGCCGGATGAAACGGTCGCGCAAATCTTCGCGCCGCAGCAGCATGAAGATGACCACCACAACGATGATGCCGCCCGTGGCCAGGGGCTCGATCAGCGGCCCCACCACGGTCAGCAGAACCTGGAGCGGCTTGAGCGCGGGCTCGACCACCTCCACGGGCAGCGGCTTGGGTTCGTCATCCTCCGGTACGGTATCGAGAACGGTTTCTTCTTCCTCGGACTGGATCTCCCGGCCGAGGCGGTCGAACAGCGTGGATAGGCGGTCGAAGACGCCCGGGCCGGAATAGGCTCCCCGGATCGCCTTCACCTTGGTTTCGATATTGTTCTGGTAGATCGGAAGATTCTGGGCGAGCGTTCCAAGCTGGGAAGCCACGATTGCGCCAAACAGGAAGATGGAGGCGAAGGCACCGATGACGACCGTCACGGCCGCGACGGGCCTCGGAAGGTAGAATTTTCGCAGAAACGAAACGAGTGGGGCCAGCGCGAAGGTCAGAAGCACCGCAATGGCCAGCGGGATGAAGATATCGCGCCCGAAGTAAAGCGCGGCGACGGTGGCGACGACGGCAATCGCCTTTGGATATGTCGTCGGGTGGACGGCTCTGTCGGACGAACCCATCCTGTCGTCGTCGAAACCGCTCTTGGGACCTGCGGACGGCATGCATTTCTCCCTGGACTAAAAAGCGGCCGACCCGAGGTCCGAAAGGTCACGCCATACGCATCAATCGAGCTTGCCTGCGCATGTCACTTCGCATGCACCCCGCAGTCACTGCTAACGTGATGGAGCGTAGCAGGTTGCACCCCTCTGCGCGCCTGTATCCAATTCATGCTCACATGGTGCGGTTTCGGCACGTGATGGGACGTCCGTGTCCGATCCAGGGCAGCGGTTCGACCCCTGTGGCCTGGCAACCGCGCCGTGAAGGGGCGGTCTTCCAGCGCAAGCAACGGGCCGATTCCGTGTGCCTGCAAGCCTCCAGCGGCCACGTTGCAGCGGTGGCCGAAGGCTGATCGCCTACCCGATCGCAAAACTGCTGCCCGGCACCGTCTGGGCCTTGATGGCGGCAAAATCCCAGGCGATGCCGAGACCCGGCGCGTCGGACGGGATGGCATGTCCGTCCTCGATCTGCATGGGTTCGAGTGTCAGCGTATCGATCTGCGGGATGTATTCGACCCAGCGCGCATTGGGCACGGCAGCGCAGAGCGAGACATGCAGCTCCATGAGGAAATGCGGGCAGACCGGCACATTGAAGCACTCCGCCATATGCGCCACCTTGAGCCAGGGCGTTATGCCGCCGATGCGGGCAACGTCGACCTGGACGATGGAGCAGGCTCCTTGCTGCAGATATTCGCGGAAGTGCAGGTGGCTGTAGAGGCTTTCGCCGATCGCCACGGGCAGGGTGGTGCTCTGCGACAGGCGCACATGACCCATGAGATCGTCCGCAGTCAGCGGCTCTTCGAGCCAGGCGATGTCGATGGGCGTGAAGCAGCGGGCGCGGCGGATCGCCTCGTCGATCGTGAAGCGCTGGTTGGCGTCGGTCATGATCTCGAAGGTCGGTCCCACCGCCTTGCGAACCGCTTCCAGCCGCGCCACGTCTTCCGACACATGCGGCTTGCCGATCTTGACCTTTGAGCCGCCAAAACCCCGCGCCTGCGCGGCGAGCGCATCGTCGACGAGTGCGGCGGTCTCGATGTGCAGCCAGCCGCCCTCCGTGGTGTAGAGCGGCACGCGTCGCTGGGCGCCGCCCGCCATGCGGTGCAGGGGCTCGCCGTGGCGTCGGCATTTCAGGTCCCAGAGCGCCGTATCGATGGCGGCCAGCGCGAGCGAGGTGATCGCGCCGACCGACGTCGCGTGGGTGAGAAACAGGAGGTCGCGCCAGATGCGCTCGATTTCGGCCGCCTCGCGGCCGATCAGTGCCGGCGCCAGCGTGTGCTCGATGAGCTTCATGACGGAAGGTCCGCCGGTGCCGATCGTATAGCTGTATCCGGTTCCGATCCCGCCATCGGCATCGAAGATGCGCACGATGGGCGTTTCCTGGCTGACGAAGGACTGGATGGCGTCGGTGCGCTTCACCTTCGGCACCAGGTCGACCATCAGGGCCTCGACGCGCGTGATCTTTGCCATTGAAGCTCTCCTGTCAGGCAGCCGCGCTGTCGTGGATGTAGCCCATGATGGCGGACGACACGCGCTCGTAGTTGCGATCGTTCTCGACTTCGCCCTTGATCCGGAAGCCTGCCATCACGACGATGCGGTCCGCCACGTCGACCATTTCGGGCATGTCGGAGGTGATGAGCAGGACCGCCGTGCCCTGGCCCGCGAGTTCGTGGATCAGGTCATGCAGATAGGCCTTGGTCTTGATGTCGATGCCAACGGACGGCTCGTCGATGATCAGCAGCTTCACGCCGGCGGCGATCCATTTCGCCACCGAGACCTTCTGCTGGTTGCCGCCCGACAGATTGCCGATGATCTGGTGGACCGACGGCGTCTTGACCTCCAGCTTGCGCAGAACGGGGCGCGTATGGTCGATCACGGTGCGGTCGCGCAGAAAGCCGAGCGCGGACGCAAGCTTGCGCCAGACCGTGATGCCGACATTGTCCAGGACGGAATGCAGGAGAATGAGCCCTTCCTGCTTGCGGTCCTCGCTGACATAGCCGATGCCGTGGCGGTGCAACGCATCCGCCGCAGAGTGGATGGCGACCGTCTGTCCTCCCACCCGCACCTCGCCGCCGGTCTGCCTGACCATGCCGAGGATGCCCTTGGCGAGCTCGCTGCGGCCGGCTCCCACCAGGCCGTAGAGGCCGAGAATCTCGCCGGGCCGCACAGCCAGCGAAATGTCCGCGTGGCCGGCGGACGACGCGTAGTGCTTCAGTTCGAGGTAGGGTGGCGCCTGTGTCCTCGGCCGCGGCGCGCGGCTGGCGATGCGCTCGGCGCGGCCGATCATCATCCTGACCACATCGTTGCGGTCGAGGCCCTTCAAGGGCTGGCTGTCGCAGGCATTGCGACCGTCGCGCAGCACCGTCACCGTGTCGCAGATCTCGAAAACCTCTTCCAGCTTGTGGCTGACGAAGCTGATGGCGACGCCATCCTCGGCGAGCTTGCGCAGCACCGAAAACAGCACGCGCGTCTCGTTCTGGGTCAGGGAGGCGGTGGGTTCGTCGAGCAGCAGCACGCGCGATTGCAGCGACAGCGCCTTGCCGATCTCCACAAGCTGCATCTGCGCCACGCTCAGGCGCGACACCGGCATGCGCGGATCCACCTCGAGATCGAGAAGCTTCAGCCATTTGGCGGCCTCGTCGTAGAGGGCATCATAGTCGATGCGCGACAGAGCGTGCGCTCCCAGCCGCTCCAGCATGATGTTCTCGCCCACCGAGAAGCGCGTGACCAGGTTGCGCTCCTGGTGGACGACCCCGATGCCCGCGGCCGCCGACTGGCGCGGATTGGCGAAGCGCCGGGGCTCGCCATTGACGCGGACTTCTCCGCCGTCGGGTTGATGCAGACCCGTGACGATCTTGATGAGGGTCGACTTGCCGGCGCCGTTTTCGCCGAGCAAGGCGTGGATCGAGCCTGCCGACAGCGTCATGGAGACGTCGTCGAGCGCCCGCACTCCGGGAAAGGATTTCGAGACATGCGCGACATGCAGGGCGGGCGTCGCGGTCATGCCGTCTGTCCCATCGCCTTTGCCACCCGGACCTCGCGCAGGCGGTTGATGCCGACGGCCCAGAGGATCAGCCCTCCCAGCACGATCTGGACGACGAAGGGGTCGATGGCGAAAAGCACGAGGGCCTGCGTGATGATCGCGATGATCACGACGCCGAAGAACGTCCCGGCGACGCTGACATGCCCGCCCGCCAGCACCGCGCCGCCGATCACCGGGGCGGCAAACGAGGAGATCAGCCAGTCGTCGCCGATGGTGGGGTGGCCAAGCTGCAGCCGCGCCACCAGCATCATGCCCGCGGCCGCGGCAAGCAGCCCGGACAGAGCGTGCGCCCAGATCACCGTGCTGCCGAGATTGATGCCCGACAGTTCGGCCGCGCTGCGGTTGCCGCCAATGGCGAGAATGTAGCGGCCGATGCGCAACCGCGCGAAGAGATACCAGATGGCCACCGAGAAGATGATGGTGGGCAGGACGAGCCAGGGGATTGGCCCCCAGACGGCCGTGTTGCCGAAATCCTTCACGCTTTGCGGCACGCCATAGAAGGGCTGCGCCTCGGTGATGCCGAGATTGATGCCCTTGAAGATCTGCAGGCCGGCAAGCGTGATGATGAAGGCGGTGATGCCTGTTCTGGCGATGACGAAACCGCTCGCCATGCCCGCGAGCACGCCGATGCCGAGGCCGCACACGAAGGCGAGGACGGGCGGAAAGCCCCACAGCTCCATCATGGCGGCAAAGCTGATCGCGACCAGCCCGCCGATGGCGCCGAGCGCAAGGTTCATCTGGCCGATGGCAATGATGACCAGCTGGCCAAGCGCCACCAGCATGTTGACCGCAATGGCGGACAGCAGGACGAAGATGTTGAAGGACGTCAGAAAGCTCGGCTGGAAGAAGGAGATGACCGCGATGGCGAGGCAGCTGACCGCCGCCGGACCGATCCAGTCATTGTCGAAAGCGCGCGTGACGCTGGAGATGGCCATCAGATCATTCCTCTCCGGCGCAGCAGCATGTGCCGCGCGCGATCGGCAAGCACGGCGGCGAGCAGCATCAGTCCCAGGAAGGCCTGGATCCAGAATTCTCCGACGCGCATCAGAAGCAGGCCGCTGGTGATGATGTTGACCAGCGCTGCCCCGAGCAGCGTGCCGAACACCGCGACCCGACCGCCGGACAGCAAGGCGCCGCCCAGAACCGGCGCGAGAAAGGCGGGCAGCAGCCAGTCCTGTCCCAGGTGACCTGTCATGGAGGGAACGGCAGCACCCGTGCGGGCCGTCACCATGAGGCCGGCAAGCGCCGCGAGCCCACCCGTCAGCATGTGACAGGCCACGAACATGCGTCCCGTGCGAATGCCGGATATTTCCGCCGCACGCGGATTTGCTCCGGCGGCCAGCATGCGACGCCCGAGACTGGTGAAGCGGTAGAATATGGAGAGCGCCACGCACGTCACCAGCGAGACGACCAGGAGTGCTGAAACGACGCCCCCGAACCGCAGCTTGCCGAGACCCTGCACCTCGGGCGGAAGGCCGCGGAACGCTTCCGCCCGGCTGAGGAAGATCATCACCCCGAAGAAGATGCTCATGCTGGCAAGCGTGATGATGAAGCTGTGCACGCCGGACCGGACGACCGTCGTGCCGTTGATGAAGCCGAGGCTCGCGCCAAACAGCACGGCCAGAGGCACGGCCATGGCCAGCGGCACGCCGGCTCGTTCGAGCAGCCAGCCGAACACCATGGCGGAACAGACGCCGATGGCGCCAACGGACAGGTCGAGCCCGCCGGTGACGATGACCGCCATCATGGCGAGGCCGATCATCGTGTCGATGCCGATCTGGCGGCCCATCGTGAAGAGGCTGAAATTCGACGTGAAGCCGGGCAGCATGCTGGCGAAGACGACGACGGCAAGCGCGATCAGCAGAATGAGCCCGAACTCGCTCGAGAACACCAGGCGCTGCGCAAGCGAGGGGCGGGTCTCGGCAACCGGCACGCCGTCGCCTGACTCTGTCACATCGGATATGGTCATGCCGCTTTACCGCAGGGGAGACAGTCGCACGCTCCGGCTGCCGCCAGAAGGCAGCAGCCGGGGCGTGTTCGGGTCACTCGCAAAGACTCAGTTGCAGCTCAGGAAGTCGCTGTCGATGCTGGCAAGCAGCGTCTTGGAGATCCCGCGCATCGCGTCGACATAGGTGTCGGCCTGTGCGGCATCCACATAGACCGTGCCTGAATCCACGAACTTCGCGGTGAGCGCATTGGACTTCCACGGCGCGCTGTCCTTGATCGTGCAGCCGGACCGCAGCTTGTCGAGCACGTAGGAGCCGATATAGCCCTGGCCATACGGGTTCTGCAGCATGGTGCCGTTGACGAAGCCGTCCTTGATGGCCTGGATCACGACCTCGTCATGGTCGATGCCGACCATCTTGATGCGCTTGTCGCCGATCTTGCGCAGCGAGTTTGCGGCGGTCACGGCCGGCACCCAGGCCGTGGTCACGATGCCGTCCACGCCCGCGGCATTGGCTGCGAGGTAGGCGTTGATCTTCTCTTCCGCGGGCTGCGGCGCGTCGATGTCGGCGATGACCTGCACGACGGTCACCTCGCCGTTGGTCTCGTCGGCGGCGCGCTGCACGGCGTCGATGCGCAACTGCGTGTTGGGATCGACCAGGAAGCCGGTGAAGTGGGCGATCTTGCCCTTGCCGCCCATCGCCTTGATCAGTTCCTTGGTGCCGAGATAGGCCGAGTTGCCGGTGTCCGTGCCCATGCAGAAGAGCGCCGGCGTCGGGTCCTTGAGGCAGCCTGCCAGCGCGAGCGCCTGGCCGCCATTCTCGGTGATTTCCTGCACGACGGTGTTGGTGCCGACGGCATCGCCGGGGAAGATGAGGAAAGAATTGTAGCCCTGCGTCAGAAGGCTTTCGAGAAGCTGGCTCTGCTGCGAAAGCTCCCACTTCTGCGGTACGCGATAGTCGGCCCCGCCAATGCCGAAATCCTTGACGGCGTCAGCGCCGGCCTGTTCCCAGGCGGCGAAGTATGGATGCGGTCCGCCCGGAACCAGCGCCACTTTCGTGTCTGCTCCGGCGTGGGCAAGCCCGGCTGCCAGCGAAATGGCGGCAGCCGATAGTGTCAGTCTTGAAACGAGTTTCTTCATTGTCTCCTCCCGGTGAGAGGCTGCAACAGTGCTGCGTTGCGCCTTCATAAATATCCTAGTATACAAGTTTTCAGCTGACAAGGGTCGAGGTGGTCGCCTGGCGCTTGGACTGGACAAGGAGAACGGGCCTTCGTGACTTCGGCCGAACTGGAAAACGCACCGGACACGGCGGCTGCCGAAAAGGGATCCTTTGCCGTCGACAGGAGGCTACCGGCCGCCGAGCAGGTCTATCGGGCGCTGCGCAACGAGATCATCACCTGCCGGATCGCCCCCAACGAGGCAATCAGCGAGAACCGGCTGTGCGGCATGTTCGGTGTCTCGCGCTCCCCGATCCGGGTCGCCGTCACACGGCTCGCCGAGGATGGGCTGATCGAGATCTTTCCGCAGCGCGGCACCTATGTCGCTCCCATCAAGCTCAGACAGGTGCGGGAAGCGCAGTTCGCCCGTTCGGCCCTCGAAGTCGCGCTCGCGGAAGAGGCCGCGCGCCACTGGGACGAGGGGCACGCGCTGGAGGCCCGGCAGAACCTCGATCGCCAGATGCACCATGCCGAAACCGGCGACGGCTGGGGGTTCTTCCTCGACAATGAATCCTTCCACCAGATCATCGCCCGGGCGGCCCGGCTCGAGGGCGTGTGGACGACGGTGCAGAGCGTCAAGACGATCTGGGACCGCATCGGCCACCTGGCAAACCGCGTGCCGGCGCACACGCTCGAGATCATTGCCGAACATGAGAAAATCATCGAGGCTCTCGATGGGCGCAGCCCCGAGGGGGCCGCCGCCGCGATGCGGCTCCACCTGCAATCCGTCGACAAGGCGATCGCGCGGCTTCAGCCGCTCTACACGACCTATTTCGTCGAGGGATAGAACCGGAACCCGAGCCGCGCGCGCGCGTTCGTCACGGGAGACCCCCTGGAGAAAATCGGAGGAGACAGATGTCAGCAGGACAGAGCAGCGGAACGGGCGCCACGACCGAACTCGACGACGAAAAGGTCCGGAAGAACGACATCCTCAGCAATCGCGACAAGGCGCAACGCGCGCCGGGACGCGGGCTGGATGGCAGAGGCATCCAGGTAGACGAATACAAGGACACCCCAGCCAACCGCCGCCCTCGCGAAACAGACTGAGGTCGCCGCGGCGGGCGCGGTCGCAAAGCGCGCGGCCGTCCGCCGCAGGCCGAGGCGACGTCTCAGTCCGGCGCCGCATATCTCACGGCGGCATCGCCATGTCCGGTCTTCAGCCCAGTCATCACTTCACCATTGCCTGACTACTCGACTGGCTCCAGCTGTGGCGGCGGGCCGTCCTCGGGGCTGACCGCAGGCGCTATGTCTGTCTGCGCAGGCTCGGGCGCATTGTCCGGCGCGGGTTGCGCCGCGCCGCCATCCTGCGCCGGCTGGGCAGCGGGCGGCTCTTCGGCAACAGCGCCGTCGCCGGCGGCCGGCGAAGCCGCCGCTACACGATCGCTCGGAACAGGCTCGGGTGTCACCGAACCATCGGCCGCGGCCACGCGCCATACGGTGTTGCCGGCATCGTCGGCGATCAGAAGGGCGCCGGTGCCGTCGATGGCGAGCCCGACCGGCCTGCCGCGCGCCTCATCGCCGGCCAGGAAGCCGGTCACCACGTCCTGCGCCATGCCAGACGGCTTGCCATCGGTGAACGGGATGTAGATGACCTTGTAGCCATTGAAGGCCTTGCGGTTCCAGCTGCCGCGGTTTCCGACGAACGCGCCGTCCCGATAGGCCTCCGGCATGGCGGAATCGTTGGTGAAGGCGAGGCCGAGAGCCGCGACATGGCTCGTGAGTGCGTAGTCCGGCGAGATCGCGGTCTCGACCAGGTCCGGCCGGGGCGGCACGACCCGTTCATCGACATGCTGTCCAAAATAGCTCCACGGCCAGCCATAGAAGCCGTTCTCGCGCACGGATGTCATGTAGTCGGGCACGAGGTTTGGCCCGAGTTCGTCGCGCTCGTTGACCACCGTCCAGAGTTCGCCCGTCACCGGGTGGATGTTCAACCCGTTGGGATTGCGCAGGCCCGACGCAAAGACTTTTGACGCGCCCGTGACGCGATCGACCTGCCAGATCGCGGCGCGCCCCTTTTCCGCCTCCAGCCCGCGCTCGCCGGCGTTCGAATTGGACCCGACCGACGCGTACAGGAACCGACCGTCCGGGCTCAGCGCCAGGTCCTTGGTCCAGTGGTGGTTGATCGGCCCGCCCGGCAGCGGCGACAGCACGGTCGGGGCAGCGTCGATACTGGTCTGGCCGAGCTCATACGGGTAAGCCAGTATGGCGTCTGCGGCCGCGACGTAGAGCGTGTTCTCGAACCACGCGACGCCGAAGGGCGAGGTAAGCCCGGTCAGGAGATCGCTGCGCTCGTCAACCTGGCCATCGCGGTTGGTGTCGCGCAGAAGCGTGATCAGGTTGGTTTCCTTGCCACCGCCGCCGCCGGATGCAATCGACATGATGAGGTCGCGGATGAAATCCTTGGGGCGGTTGAGCGGCTTGCCGGGCGGCGCCTTCGACTGCACCACCAGGACGTCCCCGTTGGGCAGGGTGTGAACCGTGCGCGGGTTGGCCAGATCCTTCGCATAGGCAGTGACGACGAGGCCTTCCGGCACGTCGGGCGTCTGATCGCCCTGCCAGCCGACGACTTCTGCCACCTTGAGGTCAGGGATGAGCCCGGTCGAGGCCGCAGGCAGCACCGGATCGGGCCCATATTGCTGCGTCACGTCGAAATCGTCGTTGCTGCAGCCCGCCACCAACAGGAGGCCAACGCCGGCCAGCGCGGATGTCGTGAGTTTCGTTGTCCTAGACATGAAGCAGCCCTCTGCGCGCAAACCATCCGGTCGCCATCATCGCGATCACTGTCAGGATCGACAGCGCAAGCCCGAATGGCACCACAGCGGTCCAGCCATCGGCCGTGTGGACGAAGGAATTCAGCGTGGCCAGAAGCAGGACGACGATTCCGCCCATGACGGCGAGCCACGACGGGCGCACGCTTCGAACGAAATAGTCGATCAGGCGGGCAAGCAGCGCGAACCCGCCGAACACCAGCCCAGCCAGGAGCAGCCACTCGGAGAAATGAAGCCACAGCAGGTTAACGGTCTGCATGTAGGCAAGGTCGCTCACCAGCGTCAGGCTGAAGCAGGCGATGGGAAAGGCCTGAAGACATGCGTGGACGGAGTTTGCGGCCGACGGCCTCTCCATCAGGATCGGAGTAAAGGTCATGGGTCCCGCGGAATGTTGTTGCAGCTACCACACGATACGAACAAGTGCCGCCAAGGTTCCCTGGCTGCGAGGCTTTCGGTCGTTTCCCTGCATGAACCGTTCCGGGGGAGGACCGGGCGCCAGTCAGGTCCCGGCGCTTGGCTGTCGTGTGAACGAGTTCACGCCCGCCAGTTCACTTGCGTCGCGGGGGATTTCGACCGGACTGGTCACATAGTGCAGCAGGAGCTCTGCCACGCTGACCAGGGCGTCACGGTGGATGCGCTCGTAGCCGTGCGAGGCGTCGATGCCGAAGGTGACGAGAGCGGTGCGGATGTCGTGGCCGGCCTCGACCGCCGAGGCGGAGTCGCTGCGGTAGTAGCGGAAGATGTCCTTGTGGCAGGCGATCCCGTTGTCCTTGCAGAGCCGCGCCAGCTTGTGGGTCAGGTGGTAGTCGAAGGGGCCCGATTGATCGGCCATGCAGAGCGTGACGCCAAACTCCGACGAGTTCTGGCCGGGCGCGCTGGTACCATTGTCGACGGCCACGAGCGAGGCGATGTTCGGCGACACGATCGACGAGGCGCCGACACCGACCTCCTCGGCGACGGTGAAAAGCCAGTGGATGTCGACCGGCGCCTTGGCCTTGGTGCGCTCGAACGCCTCGATGGTGGCCAGCATGATCGCGACGCCCGCCTTGTCGTCGAGATGACGCGCATTGATGAAGCCCGTCGCCGTGAATTCCGGCTGCGGATCGATGGCGACGATGTCGCCGATCTCGACGCCCAGCGCTTCCGTTTCGGCCGCGCTCGTGGTGACGGCGTCGATGCGAAGCTCGACGAAGCGCCATCCCGTCGGCTGCGTGTCCACTTCTTCGTTGAAGGTATGGCCCGAGGCCTTGAGCGGCAGTATGGTGCCGCGCATGACGCCTTTCTGGCCGTAGAGGTTGACGCGGGCGCCTTCGGCGAAGCGGGCCGACCAGTGGCCAATCGATACGAGTTCGAGCCGGCCGTTCGGCTTGATCGCCTTGACCTGGGCACCCAGCGTGTCGAGATGGGAGACCAGCGCACGCGCGCCCTGCCTTCGCCCGCCCTGGCTGACGGCGCGGATCGCGCCGCGCCGCGTCAGTTCGGGCGACAGTCCCAACCGCTCCAGCTCGCGACCGCAGTGGTGCACTGCCGTGTCGGTGAACGAGGTCGGACTGTCGATGCGAAGCAGCGCCTCCAACTGGCGCAGCAGATAGTCCTGGTCGATCCTCGGCGTCGTCATGGGGCGACGGCCCGGCGCTGAACGATGTCGCGACGGCGCGACATTGGGAAGAGCAGATCCATGAAGCGCTCGGCGACCGGCTGGGGCTCATGGTTGGCAAGCCCCGGCCGCTCATTGGCCTCGATGAAGACGTAGTCCGGTTGCGTCGGCGACTTCACCATGAAGTCGATGCCGGTGACGGGGATGTCGATGGCGCGCGCCGCGCGACAGGCTGCCTCCACCAGCGTCGGATGAACCTCGTCGGTGACGTCGTGGATGGTGCCGCCGGTGTGCAGGTTGGCGGCCTTGCGCACCTCGACCTCTTCGCCGGCCGACGGCACGGTTTCCAGCGTGTGCCCCGCCGCTGCAAGGCAGCGCACCGTCTCGTCATCGATGGGGATCGTGCTTTCCCCGCCGGTGGCCGCCGCGCGGCGGCGCGAGGCGTTCTCGACAAGCACGCGAACGGTGCTGCCGCCATCGCCCACGACCTGCGGCGGACGCCGCACGGCCGCCGCCACGAGCTTGTGGTCGATGACGACGAGGCGAAGATCGCTGCCCTCGAAGCAGGCTTCGAGCAGGACCCGGTCGCAGACCTTGCGCGCTTCGGTGATTGCGGCCTCGATCTCGTCCATCGCGGACAGGCCGACGGCGACGCCACGCCCCTGTTCGCCGCGCGCCGGCTTCACGACCACCTTGCCGTGGCGCTCGAGGAATTCTGCAATGCGGCCGGCGTCGCCGGCCTCGATCTGCTCCGGCACCTTCACACCGGCCGAAGCGACCATGCTTCGGGTCACCGCCTTGTCGTCGCAGATGGAGACCGCGACGCCCGATGTCAGCGTGGTGAGGCTCTCACGGCAATGGATCGAACGGCCGCCATGGGAAAGCCTGAAGAAGCCGGCCGATCCGGCGGTCACCTCGACCTGGATGCCGCGCCGGCGGGCTTCGTCGACAATGATGCGGGCGTAGGGGTTCAGGGTCTCGTAGCCCTCGATCGGCACGGAGAACAGCCGCTCGTTGATCGAGTTCTTGCGCTTGACCGCAAACACGGGAATGCGCCGGAAGCCGATGCGCTCGTAGAGCGCGATCGCCTGCCCGTTGTCGTGCAGCACCGACAGATCGAGATGAGCGGTGCCGCGCGCCTGGAAGTACTCGGCGAGCCGCCGCGCCAGCATCTCGCCGATGCCGGGGTTGCGCGCGGCCGGATCGACCGCCAGGCACCAGAGCGAGGCGCCGCGCTCGGGGTCGTCGAACAGGCGCTGGTGATCGACTCCGGTGACGGTGCCGACGATGTCGCCCGTGCCCTCTTCCTCGGCGACGAAGTAGGTCAGCGCCCGGCTGTCGCGGCGGCTCCAGAAGAATTCGGGGGCAACCGGCACCATGCCGCGCGCGGCATAGATGCGGTTGACCGCCTTAGCATCGTCCTCCGATGCCAGGCGCCTGATGGGGAAGCCGCGCGGCTTGCGACGGGATGCGCGGTAGGTGGCCAGTTCGAGCCGGTAGGTGTGCGATGGATCGAGGAAGGTTTCCTGGGGGGCGAGCGACAGCAGCACATGCGGGTCGTTCACGTAAAGGGCGATGTCGCGCTGTTCCTGGCCCCGGTCATTGCTCTCGAAGGTGTGCGCGAAGATCAGCCTGCCCCACCCGCAATCCAGCACGACGGAGGTCTTGCGCGGCTTGGTTTCATCGGCCCCGGCAGGCATGCGCGGCGACGGCACCCTCAGACGGCGCAGCCGGTGATCCAGCGGGTTTTCGCTGCGCGCCGCGGCGGTCCGGGCACTCTGTATCGGTTTTGTCATGGCTCAGACCCCATGCGTCTGGAGCCAGAGCTCCAGCAGGCCCGCCTGCCACAGTTCGGAGCCCTGCAGCGGCGTGATGTGCTGCGTCGGCGCGTCGAACAGGGTCTGGAGATAGTTGTCCCGGAACAGGCCGCGCTCCCTGGCGGATTGCGAGGTCAGCGCATCGCGCACCAGGTCGAGATAGGGCCCGTCGACATATTTCAGTTGCGGCACTGGGAAATAGCCCTTCTTGCGGTCGATCACCTCGCTCGGCACGACCATGCGCGCGACGTCCTTCAGCACGCCCTTGCCGTCCTGCTTCAGCTTTTCCTCGGGCGGGATGCGGGCGGCGAGTTCGACCAGTTCGTGATCGAGGAAGGGCACGCGCGCCTCCAGGCCCCAGGCCATGGTCATGCTGTCGACCCGCTTGACCGGATCGTCGACGAGCATGACGTTGGTGTCCATGCGCAGCGCGCGGTCGACCGGCGTGTCGGCGCCGGGGCGCATCAGTTCGGCCTCGATCAGTTCGCGGCTGTGGTCGACGCCATCGATCCAGGCCTCGCCGAGCTGTGTCTTCAACGTCTCGTGCGTTCGGTCGACGAAGACGCGGGCATAGTCTCCAACGACGTCATTGGAGTTCGCCAGAGGCGGATACCAGTGGTAGCCACCAAAAACCTCGTCGGCGCCCTGCCCGGACTGTACCACCTTGATGTGCTTCGAGACCTCCTGCGACAGGAGGAAGAAGCCGACATTGTCATAGGAGACCATCGGCTCCGACATGGCGGCGAAGGTGGCCGGCAACGCGTCCATCAGCCGGTCGGACGGCACGAAGATCTTGTGATGATCCGTGCCGAACTCCCTAGCGATCAGGTCGGAATAGACGAACTCGTCGCCCTTTTCGCCATTGGCCTCCTCGAAGCCGACCGAAAAGCTCATCAGCCCGGTCTGGCCCGCCTCGGCGAGAAGTCCGACGATCAGGCTTGAATCGACGCCGCCGGACAGCAGCACGCCGACAGGGACATCGGCGACCATGCGGCGCTTCACGGCGAGCCGCAGCGCGTCGAGCACGCGGTCGCGCCATTCCTCGCTGGTCACGCCGCTGTCGGCTGCGTCGCGGATGTAGGGAACGTCCCAGTAGCGGCGGTCGCGCATCGTGCCGTCGGGCTCGATGACCCGGATCGTGGCCGGCGGCAGCTTGCGCACGCCGTTCAGCATCGTGCGCGGCGGCGGCACGACGGCGTGGAAGCTCATGTAGTGGTGCAGCGCGACCGGGTCGATCGTCTTGTCGACGTCGCCCGCCGCCAGCAGTGCAGGCAGCGACGAGGCGAAGCGCAGGCGCTTGCCGGCTTCAGCGAGATAGAGCGGCTTGATGCCGAACCGGTCGCGCGCCATGACGATGCGACCGCTGTCGCGCTCCTGCAGGACGAAGGCGAACATGCCATGGAAGCGTTCGACGCAAGCTTCGCCCCAGGCATGCCACGCCTTGACGATGACCTCGGTGTCTCCACCGGAAAAGAACGCATAGCCCATCGCTTCGAGCTCGCCGCGCAGTTCTGGATAGTTGTAGATGCAGCCGTTGAACGCGATGGTGATGCCGAGCGCAGAATCGACCATGGGTTGTCGCGCCTTCTGCGACAGGTCGATGATGCTCAGGCGCCTGTGGCCGAACGCTGCGTTGCCATGCGACACAAGGCCGGATCCGTCCGGCCCGCGCGGCTGCATGACATCCATCATGGCCGAAACAGCGGAGGCGGAGGGCGTCGAGCCGTCGAATTTTATCTCACCACAAATGCCGCACATGCGCGGTTTTCACCTCCGTTGTGAATTGCCGGCGCTGCTGCCGGCTGCGTTGCCAGGTTCGGCTATCGGACCTATATAGGTTACAGTTCGAATGATTTGAAGTCTAATGACCGAGATACTGGACACAAACACCCCTGCCCCGCCGCCGGTTCCATCCGGCGAGATGCTGGCGCTCTTGAAGTCGATCCGCCGGATCGTCCGGGCGAGCGACCTCGGCTCCCGCTCGCTGCAGAAATCATCGGGCCTGACCGCGCCGCAGCTTGCCGTGCTGACCGCCATCGGATCGCTCGGCCAGGTCAGCACGATCCGGATCGCCGAAAGCGTCGATCTCAGCGCGGCAACGGTCGTGACCGTCCTGGACAATCTCGAGCGCCATCAGATGGTCACTCGGCACCGATCGAGCGAGGATCGCCGGATCGTCTACACGCGGTTGACGGCTGCCGGCGCCGAGATCCTGATGCGGGTGCACGGACCTTTCGGCGAGGGGTTCGCGGCGCGCTTCGCAAACCTCCCGCCGGAACGGCGCCAGGCCATGGTCGCCTGCCTGACGGAACTGGCCGACCTGATGAAAGCGCCGGACGGCGCGTTTACGGACACAACAGGCTAGCCTCGCAAATGCAGTCCGTTCGGGCTGTCAGATCAGGAAGCGGCGACACAGTGATCGCCGCTTCGAGCCTCCAGGGCTCGGGGATGGATTCGCTGCCGACGCGGACGCCTATGTGGCATGCGCACTGGCCTCCTTGAACCGCCGCGGCAGGAGGACGTCGACCAGCGCGAAGGCGACCACCGCCAGTCCGTCTGCGGGAAGACCACGGACACCGCTCACCCCAGGCGAACGCGCCGTTGCTTCGTGCCACCGGCTTGCACTCGGCTGGCTTTTGTCGTTCTGTATACAGAAGACTTTCAGCAGACCCCGTATCATGAACCTTGCCGGCACCAGGACACCCCTCTCGGGCAGCGCTCTTTCGCCGCTGACGTCGTCGACGCTGTCCGAGCAGGTTGCCGACAGGCTGGTCGAGGCCATTGCCTCGCGGGAGCTGCGGTCGGAGCAGCGCCTGATCGAGACGGAACTTGCCGCCGCGCTGCAGGTAAGCCGCGTGCCGATCCGCGAGGCGATGCGCATCCTGGAGAGCCAGGGGATCATCGTTGCCTCGCCCCGGCGCGGCATGCGGGTTGCGACGCTCGACGAGGCGTGGGCGCGCCAGCTTCATGCGGTGCGCGCCGCCATCGAGCGGATCGCTGCACATCTCGCGGCCGCGCAGATCCGCGCCGACCCCCAGCTTGCCCAGCGCCTCGATCGCTGCATCGAAGCCATCGCGCAGTCGCGCGGCAACTGGCTCGCCACCAACAAGGCCGATATCGGCTTTCACACCACCATCTTCGCGATCGCCGACAGCGCGCTGTTGTGGACGCTGTGGAACGCCATCGCCCGGCACATCCTCATCATCTTCTCGATCGAAACCTATCGCGATCCGGATTTCGACCGCGTCACGCAGGAGCACCGCGTCTATCTCGAGGTGCTCCTGAATGGCGCGGAGGCCGATATCGACGCCGAGGTCGAGCGCCATGTCGCCGGCCTCGACACGTTCGACAATGCCCCCCGTCCGCACACCATCTGACATCCACCCCGCAAAGCCATTGGATCACCCATGCACACCATCTCGCCCATCGTCAGCAATCCGCCGAAACTGCGCATCACCGGCATCGACTGCCACGTGCTGCTTGCCCCCGACTTCGACAAGAGCGCGACGTCGTCGGCTCAGGACAATCTTCTCGTCGTCATCCATACCGACGGCGGCGTATCCGGCGTCGGTGAATCCGACGCCAATCCCTGGATGCTCAAGGCCTGCATCGATGCGCCGGGGACCCACACGATGGGGCTTTCCATTCGCGACATGCTGATCGGTGCCGATCCATTCGCCATCGGCGAGATCTGGGAAAAGCTCTATATCGGCACGGCCATGAACGGGCGGCGCGGCCTCGTGATCCATGCCATGGGCGCCATCGAGATGGCGCTGTGGGACCTGTGCGGCAAGGCCGTCGGCAAACCCGTGCATGCGCTGCTCGGTGGCGCGACGCGTGACCGGATCACGCCCTATGCCTCGCTGCAGCCGGCCGGGGGCGCGTTCGAACAGTATCGCGACGCCCTGGTTCAATCCGCGCTCACCGCCAAGTCGCTCGGCTTCAAGGCAATCAAGAGCGAAGTCACGATGAACGGGCCCTACGCGCATCACGGCATGCGCGAGAGCTACGACCGCCACACCGACGTCGTGGCCGCCGTGCGCAAGGCGGTCGGACCCGACATGGTGCTGATGATCGACGTCCAGTATCTGTGGGAAGATGCCGCGACGTGTCTCTCCGTGGTCAAGGACTGGAAGGAGTTCGACGTCTATTTCCTGGAGACGCCGATCAACTCCGACAATGTGCGCGAGATGGCCAAGCTCGCCGAGGCCGCGCCGATGCCGATCGCCTGCGGCGAATGGCTGGCGACCCGCCACGAGTTCACGGAACTGATGGACATCGGCAAGATCGGCGTTGCCCAGCCGGATGTCGGGCGCGTCGGCGGCATCGGCGAGGCCAAGATCGTCTGCGACATGGCCAAGGAGCGCGGGCTGACCATCGTGCCGCATTGCTGGAAGACAGGCGTGTCGATTTCCGCCACCGCCCACCTCGCCTTCGTCACCGATCACTGCGCCTTCATCGAGTATCTGCCGCCGCAGCTCTGCCTGGAGCGACTGCGGCGCGAACTGGCGCAGGAGGAACTCGTGCTCGAGAACGGCACGATCGGCCTGCCCACCAAGCCCGGCCTCGGCGTCGAGATCGATTGGGACGTCGTCAGACGCTACACGGTCGCCTGAACATGGCGCTGGCTTTCTCATGCGTCGAGAACAGCGCCGGCACGCGACGCGTGCGTGCGCCGATCGGCCCGACCGTTGCAGGCGGTATATGTCTGACAGCTGTGGTCCCTCCTGATTCCGCCAATGGCCTGCGCCTGAAGCCGCGAGGCGAAGGGGAGGACGAATGACCGACCAGAGACTCTTGGGCCGGCGCGCCGTCGTGACCGGGGCCGGGCGTGGCATCGGAGAGGCAATCGCCCGACGGCTTGCGCGCGAAGGTGCCAGGGTCCTGGTGACCGATATTGACGGCGAAGCCGCGCACGCGGTTGCCGCCGAGCTGCCGGGTGCGGTCGCCGCCGTCGTCGATATTGCGAGCGATGCGTCAGTCGCAACGCTTGCCGACGCCGCCATGCGCCACTTCGGCGGCTGCGAGATCCTCGTCAACAACGCCGCGATCCTCGACATGACGGGCATCGAGGCGATGACCATGGCGCATTACCGCAAGGTGCTCGACATCAACCAGGATGGCGCGGTGCGGACCACGCTGGCGCTGCTGCCGCTGATCAAGGCCGCCGGCGCGGGCAAGCGCATCGTCAACATCGCCTCCATCATGGGCATGCGCGGCCAGCCGGATGCGGTACCCTACTCGACCGCCAAGGGCGCGATCGTGAACTTCACGCGGGCGGTCGCCGCCGATCTCGGTCGCCACGGAATCACGGTCAACGCCATCGCGCCCGGCTTCATCGACACGCGCATGGCGCTCCTTCCCGACGGCACGGGGCATGAGCACGACACCGACTGGTTCAGGGACATCTATCTCAAACACGGCCGGATCCTGCTTGGACGGGCGGGAAAGCCCGACGACCTTGCGGGGCCCGTCTTCTTCCTCTGCTCCGACGACGCCGCCTATGTCACCGGCCAGATCCTGCTGGTGGACGGCGGCGTCTCCGCCACCTTCTGAACCATCTTTCACAGGGCAAGACCCATGGCCGCCATCAAGATCCGCTCCATCCACTGCGCACCGCTGCTGGGCGAAAGCCCGAAGGGTGGATGGTCGAACGAAATCAAGCCGGAGGATTCCGTCCACGCGTTGATCGCCGTCCACACCGATGCCGGCATCACCGGCTACGGCTCGGTGTTCACGGACGGGCGTCTCGTCGAAGCCGGCATCAAGGTGCTGGAGCCGCTGTGGCGCGGCGAGAACGCGTTCGAGCCGGAGCGCGTCACAGAGAAGCTGAACCAGCACACCTTCTGGATGGGTCGCGGCGGCACGCTGACCCACACGATCTCCGGCATCGACATCGCGCTGTGGGACATTCTGGGCAAGGCGCTCGGCCAGCCGGTCGGGCGGTTGCTCGGCGGCTGCTACCGCACCCGGGTGATGCCCTATTGCTCGCTCCTGATGGAGGAGCCCGCCCTGATGAAGGATGTTGTTGGTCCCTATCGCGAACAGGGCTTTCGCGCCTTCAAGATCGGCTGGGGGCCGTTCGGGCGGCGCGACTCGGCAAAGCTCGACGAGGCGATCGTGCGCGCCGCGCGCGAGGGCATCGG
>LNFM01002815.1_pt1 | contig 35740 bp, 41 predicted proteins | sample 596031 | NCBI WGS metagenome assembly LNFM01 (sample SAMN04254537, study PRJNA301005) | activated carbon metagenome | isolation source: dual media filters at the Ann Arbor, Michigan drinking water treatment plant | place: USA: Ann Arbor | reverse complement strand
CCTTCGGGCGCGGGCCCCTCCCTCTCCCAGAGGGCGAGGGATCGATGCAGCACGCCGGCCAAATTCCCTCTCCCTCTGGGAGAGGGTCAGGGTGAGGGGCGTTGCTGCCACCCGCACCACCCTCAACCTTTTTTCGGCGCGAAGAAGTAGGACACGTATGTCCTGCCTTCCTTGTTCCTGTGCTCCAGCTCGCGGAACACCACCTCGACCTTCATGCCGGTCTTCACATGCTCCGGATCGGGCGTCACGTCCACGAGGGTGCCCTTCAGCGAGCAGGCGCCGTCCAGGTCGACGGTGGCCGACACGAACGGCACCTTGATGCCCGGATAGGAGCGGTGGACGATCGAGAAGGTGTAGAGCTCGCCGGTCGTGGGCAGCCTTACCGCCTTGAACGGCTTGCGCGAGAAGCACTTCGAGCAGGCCATGCGCTCGGTGGTGTAGATCTCGCCGCAGTCGGCGCATTGCTGGCCTTCCAGGTACGGCGCGCCGTCCGCGCCGAACTTCAGGAACGGCACGATGGTGGGCGGGTTGGCGAGGGCTGCGTCTGTCATGGAACTCTCCTAATTCACCTGGCGGGCGGTCTCACCCCAGAAGCGGGCACGCAGCACTTTCTTGTCGGGCTTGCCGATGGCGGTCACCGGGATCGAGTCGGCGAACTCGATCCGCTTGGGCGCCTGCACCGAGCCCTTCTTTTCCTTCACCAGCGCGATCAGCTCCTCGGCGGTGACGGTCGCGCCGGTCTTGCGGACGATGACGGCGGTGACCGCCTCGCCCCACTTGTCGTCGGGCACGCCGATGACGGCGGCCTGGGCGACGCCCGGGTGATGGGTCAGCACGTCCTCGACCTCCTTCGGGTACACGTTGAAGCCGCCGGAGATGATCATGTCCTTCTTGCGGTCGACGATATAGAGGAAGCCCTCCTCGTCCTTGCGGGCCATGTCGCCGGTGTGCAGCCATCCGCTGCGCAGGGTGGCCGCGGTCTCCTCGGGCCTCTTCCAGTAGCCGTCCATGGCGAGCGGGCTGCGCACGCAGATCTCGCCGACCTCGCCCTGCGGCACCTCGACGTCGTTCTCGTCGAGCAGCTTCACCTGCACGTTGGCGACCGGGAAGCCGCACGACGCCAGCCGTTCCGGATGGTTCGGGTCGTGGTCCCAGGTGTTGAGCGTGGTCACCGTCATCGGCAGCTCGGACTGGGCGTAGAGCTGCAGGAACACCGGGCCGAAGATGCCGAGCGCCTCATTCAGCCTTGTCGGCGACATGGGCGAGGCGCCGTAGACCACCAGCTTCAGGCTCGACAGGTCGAGCTCGCGGATGCGCGGATGCTCGAGCAGCCGGTAGAGCATGGTCGGCACCAGCCAGGTGACGCTGATCTTCTCGCGCACCACGCAGTCGAGGAATTTGTCCGGGTCGAAGCCTTCCTGCAAATGGACCGTGCCGCCCTTGACGAAGCTGGGCGCCACCATGGAGCCGCCCGCGTGGGACAGCGGCGTGACCACCAGCGTGCGGATGTCGCGCGGCCATTCCCATTCGGCCAGCATCATCAGGATGGCGTTCACCGTCGCCCGGTGGCGGTGGATGACGCCCTTGGGCCGGCCCGTGGTGCCGCCGGTATAGACCAGGCCGACGATGCCGGCGGGATCGGCCTCGTCCCAGAGTTTTCTCGGCTCGAACGCGTCGGCGCGGGCCAGCAGGTCGTCGCCGATGTTGCTGGGTCCGACGCTGAATACATGCCGCAGCCCGGGCGCGCGCGCCGCCAGCGCCGCGCCGCGCTCCGCGTAGTACGGATCGACGGCCAGCGCGTCAGCCTCGCTGTCCTCGATGATGAAGGCGTGATCCTCCACCGCGCCCAGCGGATGCAGCGCGGTGTAGCGGATGCCGAGCAGGGTGCAGGCGAGCCGCACCATCAGCGTCTCGGGCCGGTTGGAGCCGAGCTGGCACAGCGCCATGCCGCGCTTCAGCCCACGCGCCTGCAGCGCCTGCATGATCTGGCTGATGCGCGCGCCGAGCTGGCGGTAGGTCAGCCGGATGTCGCCGCACACCAGCGCCTCGCGGTCGCCATAGCGCTCGATCGCCCGCCGCGAGATCTCGCCCGCGGTGGTGCCCAGGTGGACGTCGGCCAGTTCGGTCATGTTACTACCCCGTTTCCCCGCGCCCACTCTATCGACGCGTCGCAAGCGCTTCAATCGGCGGATCACGGGACTATCCACCACCGCCGCCGCGCGATAGGGTTCGGCACGCGAGCTTCTTTGGATTCAGGCACATGCGCGCAAGGCTGGCCCTGCTGTCGATCGTTCTCCTGCTGCTGCCGGGCGCGGCGGCGGCGCAGCCGATCATCGCCCAGCCGACCAGCCGGCCTGGCGACATCAACATCGCGTTCCGCGCGACGCCCACCACCATCGTCCGCTACCGCATCGACGTGACCCAGTCGCGCCAGAAGGAGGGCGAGCCCGGCCCGACCGTGACCGCGACCCAGGTCGCCGAGGTGTCGTTCCGGGTGCTGTCGACCCGCAGCGACGGCTACCGGATGGCGATGAACTACGACAAGGTGGAAAGCCGGTCGCCGCAGATGAAGGCGCTTGGCATCAGCGACGAGGTGGCCGACAAGATCGGCAAGCGGTTCGAGCGCACCACGCTGATCTATCTGTGCGACCACAACGGCAATCCCACGTCGCTGGAGAACCTGGTCGACCTCAAGGAGATGATGGCCAGGAACACCGAGAACCTGCGCTACTTCTTCAAGCAGGCCAAACTGCCGCCACAGGCCATCGCCATGGTCGACAACATGGAGAAGGCCTACGCCACCATGACCCAGGAACAGGCGAACAAGGCGTTGCTGGAGGATATCAGGCCGTTGTTCGGCACCACCGGCATCGACCTGCCGCCCGACGGCGAGATCCAGTTCGCCGAGGAAGAGCCCTGGGCCATGACCGGCACCATGCTCAAGACCAGGGGCACGCTGAAGCTGGTGCGCCAGGATACCGCCCAGGCGGTGATCCAGCTGCGCACCGCCTATGACCGGGACAGCGTACGCGAGGGATTGGCGCTGGCGTCGACGCAGGTCGCGGCGCAGAACGGCGGGACCGTGCCCGAAAGACTGGCCGCGCCGATCAAGGCGATGGAGAATTTCGACGTGCAGCAGAACCAGACCACTATCCTGCGCCTCGCCGATGGCTGGGCCGACAGCATGACCATGGAGCGCGTCTCGGTCATCGGACCCGAGCGGCGCATGAAGCGCACGGTGGCGACGCGCCTGCCGTAGGAACGGGATATCGGAACGGGGAGAGACCGATGGATTTTATGAAGTGGATGGTGGGCGACGTCACCGTCACCAAGGTGCCCGAGCTGGACCGGGTGCCCGGCATGCGCGGGCTGATCCCGGCCGCCACCCGCGAGGCGATCGAGCCGATCAAGTGGCTGCAGCCGCATTTCGTCACCCACGATTTGAAGCTGCTGGCCAGCATCCACGCGCTGGTGGTCGAAACCGGCGGACGGCGCATCCTGGTCGACACCTGCGTCGGCAACGACAAGGACCGGGCGTTCGACGCCTGGAACCACATGCAGGGGCCGTTCCTGCAGGACCTGGCCGCCGCCGGCTTTCCGCGCGAGTCCATCGACACGGTGCTGTGCACCCATCTGCACATCGACCATGTGGGCTGGAACACCATGTGGGTCGACGGCAAATGGGTGCCGACCTTCCCCAACGCCCGCTATCTGATGGGCGCCGACGAGTTCGCCTACTGGAAGGCCGAAGCCGACGCCGAGGCGGCGCTGCCGCCGGGCGAGAAAGGCATGCTGGAAAGCGGCCAGGTGTTCGGCGATTCCGTCCGGCCGGTGTTCGAGGCCGGGCTGGTCGACCTGGTCGGCACCGACCACGTCCTCTCCGACACGGTGCGGCTGATCCCGACGGTCGGGCACACGCCGGGCCATGTCAGCGTGCTGATCGAGTCGCGGGGCGAGACGGCGCTGATCACCGGCGACTTCATGCACCATCCCTGCCAGATCGCCCGGCCGGACTGGGCCGCCGCCGTCGACTACGATTCGGACCAGTCGACCAGGACCCGCCGCGAGGTGTTCGAGCGTTACGCCGATACACCGACCCTGATCATCGGCACCCATTTCGCCAGCCCGACCGCCGGGCGGCTGGTGCGCGACGGCGACGCGTACCGGCTGGACGTCGAGGAGTAGGAACCGTCAGCAACGGCGCGCCACATCGGGGAATGAGGCCATGAAGCGCGCCGTATCGAGCGGCATCTTCGTCGTGCTCGCGGTGGCGGCGGCCGGCTTCTTCGGCTGGAGCGGCTGGCGCGAGTACCGCGAGCAGAACCAGCCCGAGGTGGCGGAAACCTTCAAGCAGCCGGACATCCCCTATGCGCCGACGCCGATGATCGTGGTCGAGCGCATGCTGGAGGCCGCAAGGCCGAAGCGCCGCGAGGTGCTCTACGACCTGGGCTCGGGCGACGGCCGCATCGTCATCAAGGCGGCGCTGACCTACGGGGTGAAGGCCGAGGGCTTCGAGCTGGATCCCAAGCTGGTCGAGCTGTCGCGCAAGGCGGCCAGGGAGGCCGGGCTGGAGAACAAGGTCAGCTTCGTGCGGCGCGACATCCTGACGCTGGACCTGCAGGACGCCGACGTCATCACCCTGTCGCTGAGCCGCGCGCTGAACCGCAAGCTGCTGCCGCAACTGGAGCGGCTGAAACCGGGGGCGCGCATCGTCAGCCACGACCACGGCTTGGGCGACTACGTGTCCGACAAGCTGATCCGCTTCGCGCCCGAGGTGGAAGGCGGGCGCGAGCACCTGATCTATGTCTACACCACGCCGCTGAAGACCGCCTCGGCGGCGACCGCGGTCGACCGGCCGGGCGGCGCCGGCATCAACTTCGTGCCGACGCCCGAGCCCGTCGCCGAGGAGATGCTGGTGATGGCCCGCGTCATGCCGCACGAGACGGTCTACGATTTGGGCTCGGGCGACGGCCGCATCCTGATCGCCGCCGCGCAGACATACGGCGCGAAGGCGGTCGGCTACGAGATCGACCCCAGGCTGGTCGAGGAGTCGCGCAAGCGCGTCAAGGCGCTGAAGCTGGACAAGAAGATCGAGGTGCGCGAAGGCAATTTGTTCATGGCCGATTTGAGCCAGGCCGACGTGGTGACGCTCTATCTCAGCCCGACCATGAACGCCAAGCTGCTGCCCCAGTTCGACCGGATGAAGCCGGGATCGCGCATCGTCAGCCACGATTTCGACATCCCCGGCATCCGGCAGCAGACCGTTGTAAAGGTGACGCCGGGCGGTGCATACAAGCGCGAACGGACTATCTATCTGTGGACCACGCCGCTCGAGCGCGTGAAGCAATAAATCTCTCGAAGGAAGCAGCGATGAGCGTGATGCAGGCGATCAACCCGGCCACCGGCGAGGTCATCGCCACCTACCAGCAACACACCGCCGGCGAGGTGGGCCGGAAGATCGACACCGCGGGCCGCGCCTTCGCCGGCTGGTCGGCCACCGGCATCGACGAGCGCGCCGCGCTGCTGCCGAGGCTCGCAACCGTGCTGGAGGCGGGCAAGGAACGCTATGCACGGCTGATGACCGCCGAAATGGGCAAGCCGATCAGGGAAGCCCGCGCCGAGATCGAGAAATGCGCCTGGGCCTGCCGCTACTATGCCGAGCACGGCCCGGCATACCTGGCCGACGACATCGTCCAGACCGAGGCGCACAAGGCGTTCGTGGCGTTCCGGCCGCTGGGCGTGGTGCTGGCGGTGATGCCGTGGAACTTCCCGTTCTGGCAGGTGCTGCGCTTCGCCATCCCCAGCCTGCTGGCGGGCAACGCGGCGCTGCTGAAGCACGCCTCCAACGTGCCCGGTTCGGCGCTGGCGCTGGAGGAGGCGCTGCGCGAGGCCGGCCTGCCGGACGGTGTGTTCCAGACCCTGCTGATCCCCAGCGGCATGGTCGAGGGCGTGATCAGGCACGACGCCGTGCGCGCCGTCACCCTCACCGGCTCCAACGCCGCCGGCCGGGCCATCGCCGCGACGGCGGGCGCCTGCCTGAAGAAGAGCGTGCTGGAGCTGGGCGGCAGCGATCCCTTCGTGGTGCTGGAGGACGCGGACCTGGACAAGGCCGCCGAGGCCGGCGCCGCCAGCCGGCTGTTCAACACCGGCCAGGCCTGCATCGCCGCCAAGCGCTTCATCGTGGTCGACGCCGTGGCGAAGAAATTCGAGGACAAGCTGGCCGAGCGCCTGCTCGCGCGCAAGATGGGCGATCCCATGGACGAGACGGTGGCGCTGGGCGCGCTCGCCCGCGCCGATTTGCGCGACGAGCTGCACGGCCAGGTGGAGCGCAGCCTGAAGGACGGCGCGCGCAACATCCTGGGCGGCGTGATCCCCAACGAGCCAGGCGCGTTCTATCCGGCGACCATCCTGAACGGCGTCGAGAAGGGCATGCCGGCCTTCGACGAGGAGCTGTTCGGCCCGGTCGCGTCGATCATCCGCGCCGCCAACGAGGACCAGGCGCTGAAGATCGCCAACGACACGCCTTACGGGCTGGGCGCCGCCGTGTTCACCGGCGACCGCAAGCGCGGCGAACGCATCGCCCGCGACCGTTTCGACGCCGGCGTCTGCTTCGTCAACGACTTCGTCAAGTCGGACCCGCGCCTGCCCTTCGGCGGCGTCAAGGAAAGCGGCTATGGCCGCGAGCTCGGCATCTTCGGCATCCGCGAGTTCACCAACATCAAGACGGTGGTGGTGGCGTAGCAGCACGGAACCGCTTCGCGGTCCCCCTCACCCTGGCCCTCTCCCCGGCGGGGCGAGGGAACGCCGACATCGATTGCCGTCCTCTGTTTTTCTCCTCTCCCCGCCGGGGAGAGGGTAGGGTGAGGGGGCCTTCGCAAGAGATGCGAGAAACGATTCATTTTGCCCGTTTACCAGCGCAACCTGCCGCTTTATCGTCTGTAACCACACGGTAACAGCGTTGGGGAGTCGCGGGATGGCGCAGGCGGACATTCTGATCAGGAACGGGCTGATCGTCGACGGGTCGGGCGGCGCGCCCTTCAGGGGCGACGTGGCCATCGCGGACGGCAGGATCGTCGCCGTCGGCAGCTTTTCCGGCAGCGCGGCGACGACCATCGACGCCGGCGGCAAGGCCGTGGCGCCGGGCTTCATCGACATCCACACCCATTACGATCCGCAACTGTGCTGGGACCGGCTGGCGACGCCGTCGCTGGAGCATGGCTGCACCACGGTGGTGATCGGCAACTGCTCGCTGTCGGTGGCGCCGATCCGCGACAAGGCGGCGGCGAAGAAGCTGGTCAGCATGTTCCGGGTGATCGAGGACATCGGCGACGCCACCTTCGAGGCAGGCGTGCCGTGGTCGTGGGAGAGCTTCCCCGATTATCTCGACTACATCCGCAAGGGCCTGGGCATCAATGTGGGCGCGCTGGTCGGCCATTCGGTGCTGCGCATCTACGTCATGGGCGAGGCGGCGCAGGAGCGCGTCGCCACCGACGCGGAGATCGCCGAGATGGTGCGCCTGCTGAAGGAGGCCATGGCGGCGGGCGCCATCGGCCTGTCGACCTCCTATGTGGACATCGACGAGAACATGAAGCCCGTGCCGAGCCGCTTCGCCGACATGCGCGAGAAGCTGGCGCTGGCGCAGGCCATGGCCGACACCGGCCGCGGCGTGATGCAGACCGTGCCGTTCTTCCTCGATCCGGTGAAGCAGATCGAGTGCATCGACGAGCTGGCCCAGATCTCGCGCGAGACCGGCGTGATGTGCACCCTGGCGCCCATCGTCTACAGCCCCATGGGCACGCTGTGGCAGGATTCGCTGGATCGCCTCACGCAAGTGCGCGCGGGCGGCGCCAACGTCTACGGCCAGTCCATGCCGCGGCCGTTCGACCTCAACATGCGGCTGTCGGAGAACTCGTTCCTGCTGCTGTCGATGCCGGCCTGGGCCAAGGCGCTGAAGATGCCGCTGCAGGACCGGCTGGCCTATTTCTCGGATCCCGCCACCCAGGAAATTCTCATCAAGGAGATGAGCGCCGGCCCGATCATGGCCGCCTTCGGCGCGCTGCGCGTGGGCCGGGTCACCCATCCGGACAACAAGCCCTTCGAGGGCCGGGGGCTGCACGAGGTGGCGAACGAGCTGGGCGTGCCGATGCCGCGGGCGATGATCGACATCGCCCTGCGCGACGATCTCGACGCCGAGTTCCAGCTGGTCGGCGCGATCCACGGCGACGAGAACTTCGTCGCCAAGATCCTCGACCATCCGGCCTGCCTGGTCGGCGCGTCGGACGCGGGTGCCCACATCGCCCAGTTCTGCGGCGCGGGCGACACCTGCTACATGCTGTCGCGCCATGTCCGCGACCGGGGCGACATGACGCTGGAACGCGCCGTCCACCGCATGACCAAGGAGGTGGCCGACGCCTGGGGGATCGCCGACCGGGGCCTGCTGAAGCCCGGCATGGCCGCCGACATCGTGGTGTTCGATCCGGCGACCATCGACCGGGGCGAGGAAGTCTTCGTCCATGACGTGCCCGGGAACGCCAACCGCTACATCCGCCATCCGGCCGGCATCGACACGGTGATCGTCAACGGCCAGGTGACGGTGAACCGCGGCGCCTACACCGACGCGCGCGCCGGGCTGATCGTCTAGCAAGGCACGCGGCGGAGGCGCTGTCAGAAAAAGTTCACTGGCAACTCCTGGCCCGTTTCGAAACCATGGCCTGGGAGCGGCGGCTGCGCGGGCGGCATGCCGACCTATTGCCATGAGGATGACCATGCCCAAAGACGGCGTCTATGACGTGCTGTTCCTGTGCACCCGCAATTCGGTGCGCAGCATCATCGCCGAGGCGATCCTCAACAAGCTGGGTCAGGGCAAATTCAAAGGCTACAGCGCGGGTACCAAGCCCAAGGGATCCGTCGACCCGCGCGCCCTCAACCTGCTGCGGCAGATGAAGCATCCCGTCGAAGGACTGCGCTCCAAGTCGATCGACGAGTTCAGCGGGCCGGACGCACAGGCGTTCGACTTCATTATCACCCTGTCCGATCCCACCGATGGCGAGCCCGCGCCGCAGTTGCCCGGTCACCCGGTGACCGCCCAGTGGACTTTCCCGGATCCGTCGCGCTTCGAGACTGGCGAGCACAACGAGGCCGAGATCGCCGCCGAGTTCGCCGAGACCTACAAGGACATCAACGTGCTGCTGTCCACCTTCGTCAGCCTGCCGCACGCTTCGCTCGACCGGCTGAGCCTGGAGGACAAGGTGGGCGAGATGACCGCCCAGCACGCCTCGCGCAAAGGCTAGGCGGCCACCGGCCGCTTGTGGACCAGGCTGTCGCCGAGGAAGTGGAAGACGGCCTCGCCGGCGTCGTTGCGCAGCTCGTGGCGAATGGTGACGCGGCCGATGTCGGTGCGCTTCTTCCACGGCCGCTTTTCCAGGATCTCGGCCCAGGCACGCACCCGGTCGCCGGGCCTCAGCGGCTTGCGCCAGCGCACCTGGTCCCAGCCGATGCCGCAAACCCAATGCACGTCGCCGAACACCTGGTGATCCAGCAGCCGCCAGATCGCCGCCGTGTAGATGCCGCTGGCGCTGAGGCCCTCGAACACCGGATGGCCGGCGGCCAGCGCCTCGTCGTTGTGGAACCATTGCGGGTCATAGCGCGAGGCGAAGGCGATCATCGCGTCCCGCTCCAGCGTGAACGGTTCGGATTCGACGGTTTCACCCACCGCCAGATCCTCGAAATACCGCCATTCCGTCATGGCCTTCGCCTTCCCCTGCCGCTACGTTTACGCCCTGGTATGTAGACCTATTGTCGCCGATGCCACAACGGCCGCGCCCGCGGGGAGGGGCGCTCGATGAATTACCTGGCCTTCATCCTGTCGAACCCGCGCTTCCTGGCATACGGGTTCATGATGCTGTTCTTTTCCGGCTTCGGGCAGACCTACTATTTCGGCCCCTACACGGATTCGGTGCGCCAGTCGTTCAACCTGAGCCATGGCGACATCGGCCTGCTGTTCTCGCTGGCCACGGGCCTGGCCGGCCTGCTGATGATGTGGGCCGGGCGCAAGATAGACGACATGGACCTGCGCACCTTCACCTTCCTGATCTGCGTGACCCTGATCGCCGGCTGCTTCTCCATGTCGACGGCCAATTCCATCCCGACCCTGATGCTGGGGTTCTTTCTGCTGCGCATCTCGGGGCAGGGCCTGATGATGCAGGCCTCGTTCACCTCCATGGCGCGCTATTTCGACAAGGAGCGCGGCAAGGCGATCTCGGTCGCGTCGTTCGGCATGGCGCTCGCCCAGGCGACCTTCCCGGTGTTGGCCAAGACGCTCAACAGCGAGTTCGGCTGGCGCGACGCCTGGCACTGGAGCGCCCTGTTCCTGACCGTCACCCTGATTCCAATGATGCTGTGGCTGCTGGTCGGCCACAAGGAACGGCACGCGGCGTTCCTGCGCGACAACGAGGAAGGCCAGCCTGGGGCGCAGCGGAAGTCCGGCTGGACGCGCCGCGTGCTGCTGCGCGACATCCGCTTCTACCTGATGTTCCCGTCGGCCATGACCATGCCGTTCATCCTCACCGGCTTCATCTTCCACCAGCAGCACGTCGCGCGCCTGCAGGACTGGCCGCTGGGCCTGCAGCCCAAGGCGTTCATCGCCTTCGCGGGCGTCGCCTTCGTCTGTTCAGTCATCGCCGGGCCGCTGGTCGACCGGGTCGGCGCGCGCAAGATGATTGCGTGGAACACGCTGCCCTTCATGGCGGGCATGGTGGCGCTTGCCGTCACCAGCCATCCGATCGCCGCCTGGCTCTATCTGGGCCTGTCGGGAATCACGCTGGGCTTCGGCATTCCGGCGGGCACGGCGTTCTGGACCGAGATGTACGGCCCGCGCCATGTGGGGTCGGTACGCGCGATCATGAGCAGTTTCGGCATGCTGGCCACGGCGCTGTCGCCCTATGTCATGGGCCTCGCCTTCGACCACGGCGCCTCGGTCAGCCTGCTCGCCTGGCTGAGCGCCGCCTATCTGGGATCGAGCGCCGTGCTGGTCTGGCTGGTGGTGTACAAATACTGGGAACAACCTCACCTGGAGAGGACATGATGATCAGGTTCGAGTTCTTCTTCGACTGCTCCAGCCCGTGGACCTATCTGGGCTTCGTCAACATCCAGCCGATCGCCGCCGAGTTCGGTGTCGACATCGAATGGAAGCCGATCCTGGTGGGCGGCATCTTCAACGCGGTCAACGACAGCGTCTACCGCAACCGGGAAAATCCGGTGCCTGCCAAGGCGACGTATTCGCGCAAGGACCTGTATGACTGGGCGCGGGTCGCGGGCATCGAGATCAACTGGCCGAGCATCTTCCCGATCAACAGCGTCAAGGCGATGCGCGGCTGCTTCATCGCCGCCGGGGACGGCAGGCTGGTACCGTTCGCGACCCGCGTGTTCCACGCCTATTGGGGCGAGAACCGGGACATAAACGACGACGCGGTGCTGGCCGACATCGTCGCCGAAACCGGCCTGGACCGCGCCCGATTCTTCGACGGCATCGCCCGGCAGGAGATCAAGGACCGGCTGAAGGCCAACACCCAGGACGTCATCGACCGGGGCGGCTTCGGCTCGCCCACCATGTTCGTGAACGGCACCGACATGTATTTCGGCAACGACCGTCTGCCGCTGGTACGCGCCGCGTTCGAGCGGCTTACGCGATAACCAGGCCGTCGCCCTCGATCCGCTTCATCGCCTCGAAGAACGACGGCATCACCGGCACCGGGCGGTGGGTGGCGAGGTCGGCGCAGACCATCACCGTCTCGCCCGAGGCGAGCAGGTCGTCGGCGTCGGCGGCATGGATCTCGAACAGGTTGGTGACGCTGGTGCGGCCGACGCGCGCGGCGCGGACGCAGACGTCGACCTGCTGGTCGAACACCAGCGGCTGGCGGTATTCCACCACCGACCTGACGAGGTGGAAGTCGAGGCCCGAGCGCGCCACTTCGCCTTTGTAGTCGTAGCCCATGGCGCGCATGTACTCGGTGTGGGCCACGTCGAAATAGGTCAGGTAGTGGGCGTTGAACACCACGCCCTGCGCGTCGACCTCGGCGTAGCGGGTGCGGATGCGGTGGAAGAATTTGAAGTCCTGACGCGCCATGTCCGGCACTTTCGAACATGCGCCTTCCTGGCGCAACCCGGATCGGCACGGTTGTGACTGTGCATCGCCGGGCGCACTGCTACTATGGCCCGAACAACCAACCGGAGGAGCCTGGTGCTCGAGCAGCAGATCGGCGTCGTCCTCGACAGGCAACGGCGCGCGTTTCTCGATCAAGGCGCACCCGACCTCAAGGAACGTCTCGCGCAGCTGGATGCGCTGGATGACCTGATCCGGCAGAACCACGTCCGGATGGCCGAGGCGCTGAGCGCGGACTTCGGCAGCCGCAGCCCGCACGAGACCATGCTGGCCGAAGCGCTGGGATCGCTGATGGTGATGCGCCACACCCGCAAGCACCTGCCGCGATGGATCAAGCCGCGCGCCGTGCCGCTGAACCGATTGCAACAGCCCTTCGCACGGGCCTATGTGAACTACCAGCCGCTGGGCGTGATCGGCGTCATGGCGCCATGGAACTATCCGTACAAGCTGTGCCTCGTGCCACTCGCCCAGGCGCTGGCCGCGGGCAACCGGGTGATGATCAAGCCGTCCGAGCTGACGCCGGCGGCCTCGGCGCTCATGAAGGAGCTGCTCGCCCGGGCGTTCGACGAGGACCGCGTCGCGGTGATCAATGGCGGTCCCGACGTGGCGGCCGCCTTCGCCCGCCAGAAGTTCGACCACCTGATGTTCACCGGATCGACGGCCACGGGCCGGCTGGTGATGAAGGCCGCCGCCGAGAACCTCGTGCCGGTGACGCTGGAGATGGGCGGCAAGTCGCCGGTCATCATCGGCGGCGGTTGCGACATGGCCAAGGCGGCGGGCGCCATCGCCTTCGGCAAGCTGATCAACGCCGGCCAGACCTGCATCGCCCCCGACTACGGCTTCGTGCCCGAAGGCCGCATGGACGCCTTCGCCGCCGCCTTCGCCGGCCAGGTGACCGCCATGTACCCGTCGCTGGCGGCCAATTCGGATTACACCTCCATCGTCTCCGACCAGCACTATGCGCGCCTGCAGGCGCTGGTGGCGGACGCCCGCGACAAGGGCGCCGAGATCGTCGAGATCAACCCGTCGAACGAGGCGCTGGGCAACCGGCGCAAGATCGCGCCGACGCTGATCCTGCAGGCGACCGACGACATGGCGGTGATGCAGGAGGAGGTGTTCGGCCCGCTACTGCCGCTGAAGTCCTACCGGTCGATCGACGAGGTCATCGGCTACATCAACGCCCGCGACCGGCCGCTGGCGCTCTATCACTTCACCAATGACACCGCCGAGAAGCACGCGGTGCTGAACCGCACCCTGTCGGGCGGCGTCACCATCAACGACACCATGCTGCACGTGGCGATCGAGGACCTGCCGTTCGGCGGCGTCGGCGCCAGCGGCATCGGCGCCTATCACGGCGAGGCCGGGTTCCGCAGCTTCAGCCACGCCCGCTCGGTGCTGGAGCAGGGGCGCATCGCCTTCAACAAGGCGGCGTGGCCACCCTTCGGCACCCGCATCGAGCGCATCGCCCGGTTCCTGATCGGCCGGTGACCGGCGCCGCTCAACCGGATGACAGGACGGGGAAAACCGGTATGATCGGCTCCCCTACCGTTGGATTCGGAGTGCTTCATGCTGCGGAAGACCGCTCTCATGGCCACCGCCGTCGCGCTGGCCGCGGCCCAGACCACGCCCGCGTTCGCGCAGGACTGGCGCAACCTCTACGCGGCGCAGGAGAGCGCCCTGGCGGGTGTGCTGGGCGAGGACGAGGTGGCCGGCATGGCCTATCTGAAGATTCCGTTCGGCGGCCCGGCCCATCTGCGCAAGGCCGACGTGAAATACGGCGTCAACCTGGCGGCCCGTATGCCCGACAGCGTCTCGACCACCTATGTCGACACGCGCCGCAACCTGATGTCGCTGGCCGAGCTGAAGTTCACGCCGGACGGCTTCGAGGACCTGCGGGTCAACGGCCTGAGCGTGCGCGAGACCGAGCAGCGCCTCGCCGCCCGCAGCGAAGGCGAGCCGTCGCCGTGGTGGACCTACGGCCTGATGGCGCTGGCGCTGGGCGTGGGCGCGGTCATCGTCGTCAGCGCCTCGGACGACGGCTTCTCCGAAGAAGAGGCGCCGGCGGCGGCGCAGTGACGATTCGCGCAACCGGCTTTTTCTGCGTGTTGACAACGCCGGTTGCCGCCCATATGGTCCGCGCCTCGAATTCAGCCGCAGTGCGGTCCGGAGCAGAACGATGAAGGTCAAGAACTCACTCAAGTCGCTGAAGGCGCGCCACCGCGACTGCCGCGTGATCCGCCGCAAGGGCCGCGTCTATGTCATCAACAAGACGCAGCGCCGCTACAAGGCGCGCCAGGGCTGATCCCAGCCCGCTGGCGAAGGAATTCAAGGGCCGCGTCCGCAAGACGCGGCCCTTTCCTTTTGGGGCAGCGCTCAGTCCTCCTCCAGCACCCTGGCGATGCGTAGCACGTTGGTGCGGCCGGGGGTGCCGAAGGGCTCGCCGGCGGTGACGACGATGTAGTCGCCGGTGCGGGCGAAGCCCTGCTGCTTGGCGACGCGGCGGGCCTTGTCGACCATGTCGCCGAAATTGTGCGCATCCTCGCCGACGAAGCTGTGGAGGCCCCAGCCCAGGGTCAGCCGGCGCGCCGTGTCCTGCCGCGGCGTCAACGCCAGGATGGGCACCGCCGGGCGCTCGCGCGCGGCGCGCAGGGCGGTGGAGCCGGAGCTGGTGTAGGTGACGATGGCCGCCGCCTTGATGGTCTGCGCCACCTGGCGCGCGGCAGTGGTGATGGCGTCGGCGCTGGTCGCCTCGGGCGTTGGGCGCACCGAATCGATATAGGTGCGGTAGTGCGGATCCTGCTCGACCTTGGCGCCGACCCGGTCCATCACCTCGACCGCCTCGATGGGGTAATCGCCGGCGGCGGACTCGGCCGACAGCATGACCGCGTCGGCGCCTTCGAACACGGCGTTGGCCACGTCCGACACCTCGGCGCGGGTCGGCACCGGCGACTTGACCATGGAATCGAGCATCTGGGTGGCGACCACCACCAGCTTGCCGCGGCGGCGGGCGGCGTCGATGATCGTCTTCTGGGCGCCGGGGACGTCCTCGACCGGCATCTCCACGCCCAGGTCGCCGCGCGCCACCATGACCGCGTCGACGATGTCGGTGATGGCGGCGATGTCCTTCAGCGCCTGCGGCTTTTCGATCTTGGCCAGCAGCCCGGCGCGGCCTGCGATCAGGTCGCGGGCGGCGGCGACGTCGGCGGCGGTCTGCACGAAGGACTGGGCGATCCAGTCGACGCCGAGATCCAGCGCGAATCGCAGGTCGCGCTTGTCCTTCTCGGTCAACGGCGGCAGCGGCAGCACCGCCTCGGGCAGGTTGACGCCCTTGCGGTCGGACAGCAGGCCGCCGACCTCGACCTCGGTCTCCGCGCTGTCGCCGCTGAGTTCCAGCACCTTCAGGCGGATCTTGCCGTCGTCGAGCAGCAGCCGCTGGCCCCGCTTGAGAGCGGCGAAGATCTCCGGGTGAGGGAGGTGGGCGCGGTTCCCGCCGCCGGGCGACGGATCGCCGTCCAGCCGGAAATGATCGCCGTCGCGGAGCATCACCGGCCCGCCGGCGAAGCCGCCGATGCGGAACTTGGGGCCCTGCAGGTCGGCGAGTACGCCGATGGGTCTGCCGATCGACGCCTCGAGATCGCGGATCGCCTCGTAGAGCGCCGCGATCTGGTCATGGTCGCCGTGGCTCATGTTCAGCCGGAATACGTCCGCGCCGGCGCTGTAGAGCGCGCCGATCATCTCCGGCGTGTTGCTGGCCGGACCGAGCGTGGCAATGATTCGGATGCTGCGTGAGCGGCGCATTTTCGGCACTTCCCCCATGGCGTCTTGGCGACCGGAGTAGCATACCGGCGGCGGCGGGGCCACGCGCGAAAACCTCTGGAAGCATCGCGCGCCATGCGGCAAACGGATACAGTGCCGCACACCCGACGACGAGGTCCCGTGAAGATCGCCTATTTCATCGCCGCGCACCGCGACCCAGGGCAGTTCGAGGACCTCGCCGGACTGCTGACGGGTCCGCACGACACCATGGTGCTGCATGTGGACGCGAAGGCGGACGCCGGGATGCATGACGCGGCGCGCCGGCTGCATGATCGGCTGGGCGCCCGGCTGCTGCCGTCGCGCAAGGTGTACTGGGGCGGCTGGAGCATGTCGCGCATGCTGCTCGACGCCGTGCGCGACCTGTGCGCGAGCGGACAAGACTGGGACTATTTGATCAACCTGAGCGCCCAGGACATGCCGGTACGGCCCATCGCCGAACTGCGCGCCTTCCTGGCCGCGCATGACGGCGCCAACTTCATCGATGTCCGCGCCATCGATCAGCTCGATCAGCCGCTGCGGGGCGTGCTCCAGCGCCGCCGCCGCTGGTTCACCTATGAGGGCGGGGGGCGCACGCGGCGCCTGCCCGTGCCGATGGGGCTCGTCCATCGCCGCCGTGTGCGCTATTACGGCTCGCAATGGGTGATGCTGAGCCGGCGGTTCTGCGACTGGGTCGCCGGGGCGACGCCGCGCGAGGCCGGATGGTCGACGCTGCCGTTCACCTTCGCCTCGGACGAGCTCCTGGCGCAGCAGATGATCACGGCGAGCCCGTTCCGCCATACGCTGGTGGCCGACAACAAGCGCTACTACCGCTTCGGCGGCAGGGCGCATCCGGCGGTGCTGCGGCTCGAGGATCTGCCGGCGGTCGATGCGTCGGGCGCGTTCTTCGCGCGCAAGTTCGATCCGGCGGTGGATGCGTCGGTCATCCGCGAGCTTGCGGCGCGCATCGTCCCCCAGGTGTGAATTCTCAGAAGGTTGCAATCCGGGGCGCAGCCGCTAAGTTCCGGCAGGACCGGAACAGACAATAGCAGGGAGCGTTTCATGGCCGATGTCGGCGGTATCGCGGCGGGTCAACTCAAGTCGCTGATCGAACGGATCGAGCGCCTGGAGGAAGAGAAGAAGGGCCTCGCCGATGATATCCGCGACGTCTATGCCGAAGCGAAGGGCAACGGCTTCGACCCCAAGGTCATGCGCCAGGTGATTCGGCTGCGCAAGATGGAGCGGGGCGACCGCCAGGAGCTGGAAGCCCTGCTCGATCTCTATATGAGCGCCATCGAGGGGTGACCATGGCCAAGCCCGCGAAATCCAACACAGCGCTGCCCGAATGGGATCTGTCGGACCTCTACCCCGGTCCCGAGTCGCCCGAGCTGAAGGCCGCGCTGGCCGAGCTCGAGAAGCGGGCCACGGACTTCGAGACCGCCTATCAGGGCAGGATCGGCGGCCTGACCGGCGACCGGCTCGGCGAGGCGGTCCAGGTCTATGAGCGGATCGAGGAGCTGGCGGGGCGGATCGGCAGCTATGCGGGCCTCTATTACGTTACCCGGCTCGACGACGCCGACACGGCGCGCTTCAGCCAAGGCATCCAGGAAGCGCTGACCGACATCAGCGCGCACCTGCTGTTCTTCACCCTGGAGATCAACCGCATCGAGGACGCGGCGTTCGCCGCGCTGCTGGCCAGTCCGGTGCTGAACCACTACCGGCCATGGCTCGACGAGGTGCGGCTGTTCCGCGACCACCAGCTGTCCGACGAGGCCGAGCATCTGCTGCACGACAAGTCGGTGACGGGCCGGTCGTCCTGGGCGCGGCTGTTCGACGAGACCATCGCCGGCCTGCGCTTCACCGTCGACGGCGAGAGCCTGACCGAGGAGCAGGTCCTGGGCCTGCTGTCGGACAAGGATCCGGACAGGCGGCGCAAGGCCGCCGAGGCACTGACCGACGTGTTCGGCAAGAACATCCGGCTGTTCGCGCTGGTGATGAACACCCTGGTCAAGGACAAGGAGGTGGAGGACCGCTGGCGGAAATATCCGACGCCGGCCGCCTCGCGCCATCTCGCCAACCAGGTGGAGCCGGAAGTGGTCGATGCGCTGGTGAACGCCGCGCGCGACGCCTATCCGCGGCTGTCGCACCGCTACTACGCGCTCAAGGCCAGGTGGATGGGCGTGGAGCGGCTCAACTTCTGGGACCGCAACGCGCCGCTGCCCGAGCATGACGACGCGCACATCCCGTGGGAGCAGGCCACCTCGACGGTCATCGAGGCCTACCGCGCCTTCTCGCCGAAGCTGGCGGATGTGGCGCAGCCGTTCTTCGCCAACGCCTGGATCGACGCGCCGGTGAAGCCGGGCAAACAGGGCGGCGCCTTCGCGCACCCGACCGTGCCGTCGTCGCATCCCTATCTGCTGCTGAACTACCAGGGCAAGACCCGCGACGTGACCACGCTCGCCCACGAGCTGGGCCACGGCGTCCACCAGGTGCTGGCCGGGCCGCGCGGCGCGCTGATGGCGGGCACGCCGCTGACGCTGGCCGAGACCGCCAGCGTGTTCGGCGAGATGCTGACCTTCCAGGCACTGCTTGGCCAGACCAGCGATCCGGTGCGCCGCAAGGTGATGCTGGCGTCCAAGGTCGAGGACATGATCAACACGGTGGTGCGCCAGACCGCGTTCCATACTTTCGAGGAGCAGGTCCACGCCGAGCGCCGCCGCGGCGAGCTGACGCCGCAGCGGCTGGGCGAGATCTGGATGGGCGTGCAGGGCGACAGCCTGGGTCCGGCCATCGAACTGACGCAGGCGTACCGCGACTACTGGTGCTACATCCCGCACTTCATCCACACGCCGTTCTACGTCTATGCCTATGCCTTCGGCGACTGCCTGGTGAACTCGCTCTATGCGGTCTACCAGCAGCAGCCCTCCGGCTTCGAGGACAAGTATCTGGACATGCTGCGCGCCGGCGGCACCAAGCGGCACAGGGAGCTGCTGGCGCCCTTCGGCCTCGACGCATCCGACCCGGCGTTCTGGCAGAAGGGTTTGTCGGTGATTTCTGCTATGATCGACGAACTGGAATCGCTTTAGGAGCGGATCGTGGCGCAAGCTTCCACGAAGCGGATCGGACGGAAGCTGCGAACCTGGTGGATGCGTGTCCGCCAGTGTTACCTGCCCGACTCCGACGCGGACGTCCAGCGCTACCGGGAGGACGCCAGGGCGGAGTTCGAGGCCATGGGCAGGCTGAAGCCGATCCTGGCCGAGGCGGGCGCCGCCTATCTGGGTCTGCTGGAACGCCAGGCCTCGGAGAGCGCCGCCGACAATGCGCTTGTCAATGCCGCGACATCCGCGGGCATCGCCTCGCGCGCGCTCAGGCTGGTGCCGGTGCCGAGGCTGCGCGACACCCAGCGGCAGGACTATGTCACCGGCGTTTTCGCCTATGCCGCGGCGCTGATCGCGGCGACGGAACGGCAGATCGTGATTTCGCGCCAGGTTCGTATCGCCCGGGAGAAGAAGGATCTGGCCGCCGAGCTGCTGCTGGCGGCGGCCCAGGACCAGTTGCTGATCGACCTGCTGGGGCGGGAGAACGATTTCCAGTATGCCGCGGCCGACGCCATCCGCACCGCCAATCCGCAATACTTCCTGACCCGGGCGCGGGCCGAGCTCAACACCGCCATGATCCACCTGCTGGAGCGGCCGGACGCCGCCGGCCAGCCGCTCGCGCCGGCCAATCTGGCCGCCGCGCGCCGGGCCATCGATAAGGCCGAGGGGCTGCTGCGCAAGGCCACCGCGTCGGCACCGCGCTATTACGACTGGCTGCGCCGCCACGACGATCCCAGCGGCATCGCCAGCACCGCGCCGATGCGCACCGCCATGGGTGCGCTGAAGAAGGGCCTGGAGGAGAGCATCGCCACCGAACGGGCCATCGCCTCCGGCGCGCGCGCCCTCGCCGACGCCGTCGACGGCGCCCCGTCGCTGGCCATGCGGCTGGGCCACGGACCGCATCCGCACGTGACCATCGCCAGCCTGGTCGTGCGGCGGCTGGCGCCATCGCAGGCTGTGCAAAAACCCTAAAGTCACGTGCGCTTGTACGCTGCCGAGATTGTTGCGGTGCAGTGATGCTCTGCTATAGTCCGCGCCAACGATAAACATCGCCAAAAAACGGCATAACGGGACGTTTTCATGAAAATCGCTGTACCCAAGGAACGGCGTCCGCACGAGCGCCGCGTCGCGGTCTCGCCAGACACCGTGAAGAAACTGAAGGCCCTGGGCTTCGACGTCGTCGTCGAGACCGGCGCGGGCGACGCCGCCTCGCAGCCGGACCGGGTGTTCGCCGAGGCCGGCGCGACCATCGCGGCCGATGCGGCGTCGACCTATGCCGACGCCGACGTCATCTTCAAGATCCAGCGTCCGTTGCGCGCCGGCGAGGGCGACGTGGACGAATTGGGCCTGATCAAGCGCGGCGCCTACCTGATCGCGTCGCTGACGCCCTATCAGGACATGGACGGCGTGAAGGCCTATGCCGCCGCCGGGATCAACGCCATGGCCATGGAGCTGATGCCGCGCATCAGCCGCGCCCAGTCCATGGACATCCTGAGCTCGCAGAACAACCTGGCCGGCTACAAGGCCGTCGTCGAGGCGGCGGACCATTACAACCGCGCCATGCCGATGATGATGACCGCGGCCGGCACCGTGGCGCCCGCCAAGGTGATGATCTTCGGCGCCGGCGTCGCCGGCCTGCAGGCGGTCGCCACCGCCAAGCGGATGGGAGCCATCGTCTCCGCCACCGACGTGCGTCCCGCCACCAAGGAGCAGGTGGAATCGCTGGGCGGCAAGTTCCTGATGGTCGAGGACGAGGAGTCCAAGGCCGCCGAGACCGCCGCCGGCTATGCCAAGGAAATGAGCGACGCCTACAAGGCCAAGCAGGCCAAGCTGATCGCCGACACCATCGCCAAGCAGGACATCGCCATCACCACGGCGCTGATCCCCGGCCGCCCGGCGCCCAAGCTGATCGACGACGCCATGGTCGCGTCGATGAAGCCGGGCTCGGTGATCTACGACCTGGCGGCCGAAACCGGCGGCAACTGCACGCTGACCGTGCCCGGCGAGGTGGTGGTGCGCAACGACGTGACCATCATCGGTCACTTCAACGTGCCGAGCCGCATTCCGGTCGACGCATCGAACCTGTTCGCCAAGAACCTGCTGAATTTCATCACGCCCCATGTGAAGGACGGTGCCCTGTCGTTCACCTGGGACGACGAGACGGTGGCCGGCATCCTGCTGACCCGCGACGGCCAGATCGTCCATCCGCAATTCACCGGAGCCTGATCATGGAACACGCACTCGTTAGCCCCGTCGTCTTCGAGCTGGCCATTTTCGTGCTGGCGATCTTCGTCGGCTATTACGTGGTCTGGAGCGTCACGCCCGCCCTGCACACGCCGCTGATGGCGGTCACCAACGCCATTTCGTCGGTGATCGTGGTCGGCGCGCTGATCGCCGTGGGCGTGCAGGTGCCCGAAATGGCCGCCAACCTGGCGAAGATGACCTGGACCTCGAAGATCCTCGGCTTCCTCGCCCTGATCATGGCCTCGGTCAACATCTTCGGCGGCTTCCTGGTCACCCAGCGCATGCTGGCCATGTACAAGAAAAAAGAAAAGTAAGGGGCCGGGGAAATGTCCGCGAATCTGACCGCCATCCTCTATCTCGTCGCCGGCGTGCTGTTCATCCTGGCGCTGCGTGGCCTGTCGTCGCCGGTTACGTCGCGCCGCGGCAACACGCTGGGCATGCTGGGCATGGCCATCGCCATCGGCACGACGCTGGCCAATGTGGCCGCCCACGGCGTCGATCCGGCCACCATCGGCCTGATCGTCGGCGGCCTCGCCATCGGCGGCGGCATCGGCGCGGTGATCGCCCGCAAGGTGGCGATGACCGCCATGCCGCAGCTGGTCGCCGCGTTTCACAGCCTGGTCGGCCTCGCCGCCGTCATGGTCGCCGCCAGCGCGTTCTACTCGCCGGTCGCCTTCGGCATCGACGTGCCGGGCGAGCCCGGGATGATCAAGATCGCCAGCCTGATCGAGATGTCGCTGGGCATCGCCATCGGCGCCGTCACCTTCACCGGCTCGGTGATCGCCTTCACCAAGCTGCAGGGCCTGGTGTCGGGCGCGCCCGTGGTGTTCCCCGGCCAGCACCTGCTGAACGCCCTGCTGGGCATCATCCTGGTGCTGCTGATCGTTTATTTCTGCATCTCGCAGGAAGCCTGGGTGATGTGGGCCATCGCCGTCCTGGCGCTGGTGATCGGCGTCACCCTGATCATCCCGATCGGCGGCGCCGACATGCCGGTCGTGGTGTCCATGCTCAACTCCTATTCGGGCTGGGCGGCCGCGGGCATCGGCTTCACCTTGTCGAACACGGCGCTGATCATCACCGGCGCGCTGGTCGGCAGCTCGGGCGCGATCCTGAGCTACATCATGTGCAAGGCGATGAACCGCTCGTTCTTCAGCGTCATCCTGGGCGGCTTCGGCGGCGAGTCGGGCACCGGCGCGACCGGCGTGGTCGAAACCCGCCCGGTCAAGCGCGGCTCGGCCGAGGACGCGGCCTTCATCATGAAGAACGCCGGCTCGATCATCATCGTCCCCGGCTACGGCATGGCCGTCGCCCAGGCGCAGCACGCGCTGAAGGAAATGGCCGAGGAGCTGAAGAAGGAAGGCGTCACCGTGAAATACGCCATCCATCCGGTCGCCGGCCGCATGCCCGGCCACATGAACGTGCTGCTGGCGGAAGCCAACGTTCCTTATGACGAGGTGTTCGAGCTCGAGGACATCAACTCGTCGTTCAGCCAGGCCGACGTGGCCTTCGTCATCGGCGCCAACGACGTCACCAACCCGGCGGCCAAGACCGACAAGACCAGCCCGATTTACGGCATGCCGGTGCTGGACGTGGAAAACGCCAAAACCGTGCTGTTCATCAAGCGCGGCATGGCGGCCGGTTACGCCGGCGTCGAGAACGAGCTGTTCTTCCGCGACAACACCATGATGCTGTTCGGCGACGCCAAGAAGATGGTCGAGGAGATCGTCAAGTCGCTGTAAGGCGCATCGACAGTGCTTCGGGAAGGCCGCCTCCGGGCGGCCTTTTCTTTGGCGACTGCATAGTTTGAGAACCGACGCGCTGATGGCGGCTATGGGTAGAGGCTGTCGCCAGCCTGTTAAGGGTGGAAAGCCGGCGGTCCATCTGCAAACCTGCAGTCCATGGAGTCACCCGTCCCACAAACCGATATTTACGACCCCGCTTTCGTCAAAAGCGTGTTCGACCGGTGCTCGTCCAAATATATCGCGTTCAGTTGGGCATGCTCGTTTGGCTTCACCGAGCGGTGGCGGCGCCAGTGCGTCGAGGCTCTGCCCCTTGGCCGCGCGCAGGCTTCCGTCGTGTATGATCTCATGGCTGGCACCGGCGAGGCTTGGCCGCACCTCCTGGCCCGATATCCGCAGATCGACTCTATCGTCGCCGTCGACATTTCCACGGGTATGCACCGGTTGGCATTGGAACGGTTGCACCGTCAGCGGACCGACAAGATCCGCTTTATTGAAGACGACGTGCTGGCCAGCGAACTTCCTCCGGCAAGCGCGGATTTCATTGTCTCGACCTTTGGCCTGAAGACGTTCAACCCCGCGCAGCTCGCGCGGCTGGCGAAACTGGTCGCCGTCACACTCAAGCCCGGCGGCGCATTCGCGTTGATCGAGGCTTCCGACCCAAAGGGCTGGTGGCTGCGCCCGATCTATCTGTTCCACCTGAAGACGGTGCTTCCGATCGTCGAACGGACCTTGCTCAAAGGGGCCGAGGATTTCGCGATGATCGGTACCTATTGCACCAACTTCGGCGACGCATCAGCTTTCGCCGGAATGCTGCGCGAGGAAGGCCTCGACGTCTATTTCCGCCGCCACTTTTTCGGATGCGCATCAAGTGTCAGCGGTACAAAACCCGCTCCGTAGTTGCAGCTTTGGGTCGTGGATCACCCGTCGATAGCCGACGTCCGCGGAGCAAGGGTATGCAAACCCATAATCGCCTTTTCTTTTTGCCTCGGCTCGAAGCCGCGTGCTACCAAGCCGCCATGATGCAGCGCCCGAACACCACCCTGTGGATTATTCCCGGTCTCCGCGACCGGGGCGGTGCCTGATTCAGCATCGAGGCCGGCCGCGCGAGCGACGCGCCGCCGGTCTCTTGCCAACGCGATCGCTCCCGTCCCAAGCTCAAGGAACGATCGCATGACCCCGCAGACAGCTTCATCCGCCCAACGATCACGCCTCGCCGTCGGCTACGTCCTCGGCGGGCTGGGCTCGATCCTGGGCGAAGCAATGTCCGGCATGGAATGGCTGGGCGCGGCACTGATCATAGCCGGCGTAGGCTGGTTTACTCTGACGGAGAGAAAGTAGGGTCCAGAAACACGAAAGCCGCCCAGCGGGCGGCTTTTCGATCCGGTATCGGCGTGAGACTTACACGCCGCCGTCGCGTTCGGCGCGCTTGCGTTCCAGCTTGCGGGCCCGGCGGATGGCCGTGGCGTGCTCGCGGGCGCGCCGCTCGGACGGCTTTTCGTAGAAACGGCGGAGCTTCATTTCCCGGTAGATACCCTCGCGCTGCATCTTCTTCTTCAGGGCGCGCAGCGCCTGATCGACGTTGTTGTCACGAACGGAAACCTGCACGTTCTCTCCTGTCGTTGATGTCACCGCACGGTAGACATATAGGTGTATCGCCAGCGTGTTCCAGCCAGCAAGTTGGCGCGTGTTTATCACTTCGTCCGGGGCTTGTGAAGCCCTTTGACCGCGCGGAGCGCAGCAACCATATTGAAAACATGAGCGATACGCCCGCAGACCGCCTCGATCCCGTCCGCCGCGACCTGCTGGCCGCCGCGCTGACCCATGTTCCGTTCGACGGCTGGACCAGCATCAGCCTGAACAAGGCGGCCAGGGACATCCATGTGGACGCGGGGACGGCCTCCATGGCGTTCCCGGCCGGCGGAACCGACCTGCTCGACTTCTTCACCCGCTACGCCGATTCGCGCATGGTCGCCCGGGTCGCCGAGCTCGGCGTGGGCGAGATGCGCATGCGCGACCGCATTCGCACCGTAGTGAAGACCCGCATCGACGTCATCGCCGAGCACAAGGAAGCCGAGCGCCGGGCGCTCAGCTTCGTCGCGCTGCCGCAGAACGCCCCTTTGGGCGTCAAGGCGCTGTCGCGCACCGTCGACCAGATGTGGCGCGCGGCGGGAGACACCTCGACCGACTTCGCCTTCTACACCAAGCGCGCCACGCTGGCGGCGGTGTATTCGGCCACCGTGATGTACTGGATCGCCGACACATCGGCGGACGACGCCGACACATGGGCGTTCCTCGACCGCCGGATCGAGAACGTCATGGCGTTCGAAAAGGCCAAGCTGCGGGTGAAGGACAAGATCAGGAGCGCGCCGTCGCTGGCCAGCGTCCTGTCGCGGTTGCGCTATCCGGGCGAGACCCGGATGAAGCCCTGAGGCGGAAGGTGTTACGCCGGCACGCGGGTCGTCGCCGGGTCCCACACCAGCGGCAGCTCGCGAACGCAACCGACGATGCCGCCCATGCATTCGATCACCGCGTCCGGCGCCACGCTGAATTCAGGGATGCGCGACAGCCACTCCTCGAGCGTGACGCGTATTTCGACCCGCGCCAACGGCGCCCCCACGCAATGATGCGGCCCTTTGCCGAAGCCTGAATGCTTGTAGGGTGGCCGGGCGAAATCGACCGTCATGGGGTCGGCGTTTTCCCGATCGTCGAGGCCGTGCAACTGGGTCGGCAGGACGATCATGTCGTCCTTCTTGAGGGTGACGCCGTGAAAGTCGACGTCGCGCGTGACGAGCCGCCCGATGGTGACCAGCCCATAGCGCCGCACCAGTTCCTCGACCGCCGCGGGGATCAGGGAATGGTCCGCGGCGAGCCGCCGCCGGTCCTCCGGGTTTCGCGCCAGGTACAGGAACAGGTAGCCCATGAAATTGACGACGGTGTCGAGGCCGGCGATCAGGATCTGGGTGATGAAATTGATGCATTCATCGAAGGTCAGCGCGCGGCCTCCGACCTTGGCATTGACGATTTCGCTGAAGAAGTCGTCGCCGGGGCTGGCCCGGCGCGCCTCGATATAGGGTCCGGCGTAGTCGCTGAACGCCTGCCGTATTTCCTCATAGGTCATGGACCCGTCCGGGCGCACGAGCTGGTCCGACAGGCGCTTGAGCTTTTTCGCATCGGTGAGCGGCAGGTCGACCATGGCAAGGAAAACCCGCACGGGGAACTGCTCGGCATAGGCGGTAATGAGATCGCATGAGCCGGACGTGCGCACCGCCTCGATCAGCTCGACCGAGATCGACCTTATCGTCGCTTCCAGGCCGCGCATCCGGCTTGGAACGAAGCCGGGGTTGATCACATTCCGGTAGGCACGGTGCTCCGGCGGATCGAGCGTGGTGGGCAGCATGTTATGCAGTTCGCCGATCGAACGGGGCACCAGGATGATCCGGTTGGAAAATGTCTCGTAGTCGTTGAGCGCCGCGCTCAGGGAGTCGCCTCGCAGCGCGATCCAATGGCCGCCGTTGCGCGGGGTCCACATGACATTGTAACGGGACTGGTCCTGGATGGTCTTCCACGCGACATGGAAGTCCGCCGACACGTTCGCCGGGTTGTACATGTCGATGTCGACGACCCGGTCGTCGGGCACATAGGAGGGCTTGGGCGCGAGACCATGATCTTGCAGGGCCATTCATCTCTCCACTCTGTCGGCAGGGTCCTTTGCCGGCGCCGATCCGACCGGCTCCCGCGAGGCCATTTGGTCGCATGTTAGAGCAAGGTGGATTTATGCGCCAACGGTCGCGCGTCCGGTGGCGTTGGCCGCGCGAGGGGGAGGGAACCTGGAAGTCAGTCGTCCAGCGGAAAGATCTGCGTTACGTGGCCCATCTTGCGGCCGGGGCGGGCTTCGGTTTTGCCGTAGAGATGCACGAACGTGCTGGGTTGCGCCTGCCACTCGGGCACCTTCTCGATGTCGTCGCCGATCAAATTGGTCATCACCGCGCGGTGGGTCTGGGTCGTCGGACCCAGCGGCAGGCCGCAGATGGCGCGGATGTGGTTCTCGAACTGGCTGGTTTTCGCCCCTTCGATGGTCCAGTGGCCGGAATTGTGCACCCGGGGCGCGGTCTCGTTGACCAGCAGGCCGCCATCGACGGTCTCGAACAGCTCCACGGTGAGCACTCCGATGTAATCCAGGCCCTCGGCGATCTTGGTGGCGATGGTCTGGGCGCGCTGCTCCAGCCGCTCGGAGATCAGCGCCGGCGCCGTGGTGCGGAACAGGATGTGGTTGCGGTGCTCGTTCTCGACCACCGGATAGAACTGGATGGCGCCGGACCGGCCGCGCACGCAGATGATCGACAGCTCGCGGGTGAACTCGACGAACGCCTCGATGATGCAGGACTGGCCGAGCATCTGGGCGTAGGCCCGGCCCATGTCCTTGCGCTCGCGGATCAGCACCTGGCCCTTGCCGTCATAGCCGCCACGCTGGGTCTTGAGCACGCAGGGGAAGCCCAGCACCGGCGCCTCGCCGACCAGGTCGTCGAGCAGCTGCACGGCGGCGAACGGCGTGGTCGGCACGCCGATGCGGTTGAGGAAGGTCTTTTCGTCCAGCCGGTTCTGCGACGTCTTCAGCGCCTGCAGCGACGGCTGCACCGGCTTGTCCTTGCTGGCGAACAGCACGGTCTGCTGCGGAATGTTCTCGAACTCGTAGGTCATCACATCGACCTTGTCGGCGAACGCCTTCAGCGCCTCCTCGCGCTTGTAAGGCGCGATGATGGTCTCGTCGGCGACCTGCGAGGCGGGGCTGTCCTCCTCGGGCGTGAAGATGACGGTGCGGTAGCCCAGCGTCTTGGCCGCCTGCGCCAGCATGCGGCCCAGCTGACCACCCCCGAGGATGCCGATCGTCCCGCCTGGTGCGATGCGCATGGGGCCTGCTACGCCTCGTCGACGGGTTCGGCGGCGACGGAGTCGGTCAGCGCGCGGTGCCAGGCCTCGAGCCGGGACGAGACCGCCTCGTCCATCAGCGCGACGACGCGCGCCGCGAGCAGCCCGGCGTTCTTGGCGCCCGCCACGCCGATGGCGAGGGTGCCGACCGGTATGCCGCCGGGCATCTGGACGATCGACAGCAGGCTGTCCTGCCCCTTGAGCGCCTTCGATTCGACGGGCACGCCGAACACCGGAAGGATGGTCATCGACGCGGTCATGCCGGGAAGATGGGCGGCGCCGCCGGCGCCGGCGATGATCGCCTTCAGCCCGCGGGCGCGGGCCGTCTTGGCGTATTCCACCATGCGGTCGGGCGTGCGGTGCGCCGAGACAATGCGGGTCTCGTAGGGCACGCCAAGCTCGTCCAGGATGTCGGCGGCATGTTTCATGGTCGCCCAGTCGGACTGGCTCCCCATGATGATCCCCACCAGCGGCTGATCCGCCATTACGTTGCCTTCCACTGGAAAGCGCGGGATTATAGGCGGGAATCCGCCGGTAGCAAGCGCGCGGTTCAGGCGCTACGGGGTGATGCCGGCGCAACGTCAGGCGATGATGTCGGGGGTGAGCTCGCTGCGCACCTTCGCGATCTGGTCCTTGAGGGCCAGCTTGCGCTTCTTCAGCCGCTGCACGCGAATCTGATCTACATGCGCCTGCGTCTGCAGGGCCAAGATCGACGCGTCCAGATCGCTGTGTTCAATCTCCAACTGGGCCAGTTTGGCTTCCAGCGCCGCTCGATCGATCATCGTCCCGTAGAGTCAGAAAAGTTTCCGCGTGTATGATAACAGCGTAACCGCAAATCCGTGAGCCTTTCAGTCGCCCATGTCTCCTGCCGGCCGTTTCTGGGATTTTTCGTTGTCGGTCTATGGCAAGCCTGGCGTCGAGGCCGCGTGCCTGGATCTGCAGGATCGTTTCGGCGCCGACGTGAATCTGGCGCTCTATTGCCTTTGGATCGGCAGGCCACTGACGGCCGAGGCCTTGGAACTGGCACTGGAAACGGCGGCGCCGCTGCGCCAGTACATCGACCCGCTGCGCGAGATGCGCCGGTCGCTGCCGAAGGACGCGGGCGTGCGCGACGCCGTGAGGAAGGCCGAGCTGGCGGCGGAAAAGCTGGAGCAGGACGCGCTCGAGGCGCTGGGTGAGGCGGGGATGCCAAATGTGGAGACGGCGGTCGTGAATCTGCGGCTGTATGCGGAGCGGCTGGGGGTCGACGTTGAGGGGTTTCTTGCTGCCTCTAAGTCGCTGATTGACACGGTGAAATTTCAACAAACCTCGTCATCCCCGCGCACGCGGGGACCCAGCTCTTCGTAGGGCACCAGCCCCATTTCCAGATCCCAAGTCTTATCGTGATCGAAGCGCACAAAGGCCTCGTACCCTGCCCCATCTGGGTTCCCGCGTGCGCGGGAAAGACGGTGAGTTTTGAGTTTGGCCCCTATTCACGCCACCGGTGCGCCAGCTCGTTGTCGATGCCGAACAGGTCGAGGACGCGGCCGACCGAATGGTCGACGATCTGCTGCACGGTTTCCGGGCGCGGGTAGAAGGCCGGCAGGGGCGGCGCGATGATCGCGCCCATCTCGGTCAGCGCCACCATGGTGCGCAGGTGGCCGAGATGGAGCGGCGACTCGCGCAGCATCAGCACCAGCCGGCGGCGTTCCTTCAGCGTGACGTCGGCGGCGCGGGTGAGCAAGGTGGTGGTGACGCCGGTCGCGATCTCCGACATGGAGCGCACCGAGCAGGGCGCGATGGCCATGCCGAGGCCCCGGAACGAGCCGGAGGCGATGGCCGCGCCCACGTCGGCTGCCGGATAACAGTGGTCGGCCAATGCCCTGACGCCGGCCGGCTTCAGGTCGGTCTCGTAGCCCAGGGTCATCTCGGCGGCCTTCGATATGACCAGATGGCTTTCGACGCCGGCCGCCTTGAGCGCCCGCAGCAGGGTGACGCCGTAGATCACGCCCGACGCACCGGTGATGCCGACGATCAGCTTGTTCACATTGGGGGTTTTGGCCTGTGTGGAGATGCCGGCCTCCGCGTTGCAACCTAGATTAGAATCGTTCTTCCGTGACTCTGCCGCTGTCGCCGTGATGTAATATACGGGTTAAGCCTGAAGAAGGAGATATTGATGACCAGTGAGGCGCATCTGTCGGCACTCGAGTCAAAACATCATCGTCTCGAAGACGAAATCAGCGGCGAAATGCATCGCCCCTCGCCGGACCAGATCCGGCTCACCTCCCTCAAACGGGAAAAGCTCCGAATCAAGGAAGAGATCACGCGGTTGCAGGACTGATCGTCGGCGCCGTCACCCGGCGGTCCGATGGCCGCCGGGAGGGATCGGTCTGCCTGGCTCCGGTCTAGTCGAACGTGATGTCCGGCTGGGGCATCTTGCCCAGGTCGATGAACGGCTGTTCGCCCATGCCGGGGACGTCGGTCTGCGCCGGGCGCAGCTTGTCGAGGCGCGCGCCGGCGATGCGAAGCGCGTCGTCCAGTTCCATCTGGCTGCACAGGCCCAAGCTCACCGGATCGGTGGGTTTGAGGTTGGTCATGTTCCAGTGGGAGCGGTTGCGGATCGACGCGATGGTCGGCTTGGTCGTGCCGATCAGCTTGCCGACCTGCGCGTCGGTGAGCTCCGGGTGATGGCGCACCAGCCAGGCGATGGCGTCGGGCCGGTCCTGGCGTTTCGACACGGGCGTATAGCGCGGACCCTTGCGCTTCTTGGCTTCCGGAATCACCGGCTGGTTCAGCGTCAGCCGCTCGGCCGGATCGCCCTCGCAGCGGGCGATCTCGTCGCGGGTAAGCTGGCCGTTGCCGACGGGGTCAAGGCCAACGATGTTCTGTGCAACCTCGCCGTCGGCGATTCCCTGCACTTCCAGTTCGTGCAAACCACAGAAATCACCGATCTGACGGAAGGTCAGCTTGGTGTTGTCGACGAGCCAGACAGCGGTTGCCTTGGGCATCAACGGTAGGTTCATCAATAGTCTCCTGTGCGCCGCATCGGCGCCGACGGGCAGTCAATGCTGGGATGTTCGCCCCTATATAGGCTGAGGCCCGCGCGAAAGAAAGATTTTGTCTAATCGACCTTCAGGATGATCTTGCCGATGTGGACGCTGGATTCGATGCGGCGTTGCGCGTCCGCCGCCTGGGCCAGCGGCAGCACCGAATCGATCACCGGCGCGATGCGCCCGCTCTCGAACAGCGGCCAGACAGTCGCGTGAACGGCGCGGACGACGGCGCCTTTCTGCTCGGGCGTGCGGGCCCGGAGCGTCGAGCCGGTGATGGTGAGGCGCTTCAGCATCATCGTGAAGATCGGGATCTGGGCGGTGTTGCCGCCGAGGGCGGCGATGCTGACATGCCGGCCCTCCAGCCGCATGATCGACAGGTCGCGGGCCAGGTAGTCGCCGCCCACCATGTCGAGCACCACATCGACGCCGTCGCCGGCCTCGGCCTTGATCACCTCGACATAATCCTCGGTCTTGTAGTTGATGGCCCGCTTCGCGCCCAGGTCGACGCAGGCCCGGCACTTCTCGGGCGTGCCGGCGGTGGCGTAGACCTCGGCGCCCAGCGCCGCGGCCAGCGCCACGGCGGCGGTGCCGATGCCCGACGAGCCGCCATGCACCAGCAGCCGCTCGCCAGGCTGCAGCCGGCCGCGCTCGAACACGTTGGTCCAGACGGTGCAGAACGTCTCCATGACCGCCGCACCCTGCTCGAAACTGAAGCCTTTCGGCAGCTTCAGCGCCTGGACGGCGGGCACGGCGCAATAGGTAGCATAGCCGCCGCCCGCGAGCAGCGCGCAGACCCTGTCGCCGACCTTGAAGCCGGTGACGCCGTCGCCGACGGCCGCGACCTCGCCCGCGCATTCCAGGCCCATGATCTCGGACGAGCCCTTGGGCGGCGGATAGTGGCCCTCGCGCTGGGCGGCGTCGGCCCGGTTGATCCCGGCGGCGCGCACCCGGATAAGGATCTCGCCCGCCTGCGGCGCGGGCACCGGCACGTCCCGCAGCGCCAGGTTCTCCGGGCCGCCGAAGCTGGTGATGACGATGGCCGGCGCGGTCTTGGGCAGGTCGGACATTCTGGATATCCTCGTTTTCGAGTAAGCTCGCGGCACCTTACCAATGACGAACAGGAGGACAAGGTGGATTTGGACGACCTGCCCCGCCCGCGCCCGGCCGGCGCCGCCGATCTGGCCAGGGAAGTGCTCGACAATCTGTCGCTTTATGAACTGAAGGAGCGCATCGCACTGCTCGAGGCCGAGATCGCGCGCACCAGAAAGCTGATGGAATCCAAGGAATCCAGCCAGTCCGCGGCGGCCAAGCTGTTCAAGTAGCGGAAAGCGCAAATCCGGCTGCCGTTAATCTGCCGTTAAGGTTCACCCGCATAGAGTGACGTCATCAGATCGGCATCACCCCTCCCTTGGCCGGTCTGATGACTCCCCCAGACTTGGCCGCTCAGGCATTGCCGAGCGGCCTTTTTCTTGCGAAATCTCCTGCTACAGCGCCTCGCCCTTCAGCAGCCGCGGCAGCGTGCCCACCGTGCCGCGCGCGTGCTGCATGAAGAAGCGCTTCAGAGGTTCGATGCGGTTGACCATGGCGAGGCCGGCGTCGCGCAGCAGGCGGATGGGGGCGACGTCATTGGTGAACAGGGCGTTGAGGCTGTCGGTGACGGCGGCCAGGGTCAGCGTGTCGATGCGCCGCCAGCGGTCGTAGCGCTCCAGCACCAGCGGCGAGCCGATGTCGAGGCCGAGCCGCGCGGTATCGACCAGCAGTTCGGCCAGCGCCGCCACGTCGCGCCAGCCCAGATTGAGGCCCTGGCCGGCGATGGGATGGATGCCGTGGGCGGCGTCGCCCACCAGCGCGAGTCGGTCGGCGCAGAACCGCTCGGCCACATGCACCGCGTAGGGATAGGAAAAGCGCGGGCCGACGGCGCGCACCGTGCCGAGGAAACCTTCCATGCGCCTGGCGATCTCGACGTCGAACGCGTCGTCGTCGAGCGCGAGCATGGCCTTGGCCACATGATGCTTCTCGCTCCACACCAGCGACGAGCGCCGGCCGGCGATCGGCAACACGGCGAACGGCCCGGCGGGCAGGAACCGCTCGTGGGCGATGCCGAGATGGTCCTTCTCGTGCTCGATGGTGGTGACGATGCCGGTTTCGGCATAGTCGTGCCCCAGCACCTTGATGCCCGCCGCCTCGCGCAGCGGCGATTTCCGCCCGTCGGCCGCCACCACCAGCGACGCGCGCAGCGCACCGTGGCCGCCGAAATGGACGGTGGCGCCGCCAGGATGCGGGTCCATGCGATCGACCGTGGCGGGATAGTGCAGGTGGACCGTGCCCAGATCCTGGATCGTCCTGAGCAGCCCGAGCCTGATGTGCCGGTTCTCCACCAGATAGCCGAACGGCTCGCTGCCGAGCGCCCTGTGGTCGAAATTGAGGAACACCGGCGCGGCGCCATCGGTCACCCTGATGTCCAGGATCGGCTGGGCATGGGCTTCCATGTGCCGCCAGGCGCCGATCGCCTCGAGCAGGCGCCACGAGGCATAGGCGATGGCTGTCACCCGGCCGTCGAAGCCGGCATCGACCGTGGCGTCCAGACTGGCCCGCTCGGCGACGGTAACGTCGAGGCCGGCGCGGCCGAGCGCCACGGCAAGGCTGAGACCCGCGAGGCCGCCGCCGACGATCAGCACGTCGGTGCGCGGACACGGAGCAGGCGCGTGGGTCGAGGTCATGAGCCAAACCATGGACGGCGAGGCAATATGTTGTCCATCCCCATCACCCGCCTAATCTTTGATCAAAATGCAGTCAGCCTGATAAAATTGCACATTTTGTAATCATTTCGTCTGTCCGGCATGCTGCGGCGCACTATCGGGGCAATTTAGAAATACGTTATTACGCAATATCTTAGACATAAATTTCAAGTTTGGCACGGTTCTTGACTCTAGCGAGATAGAAGGGAAACGCGCGCTCCGGCGTTACCGCCACCCTTCCCAAGAAAAATTGGATCCACGAGGCAAAGGACGATCCCATGAAATTGATCATTGCGATCATCAAACCGTCGAAGTTGCAGGAGGTGCGCGAGGCGCTGACGGCACTCGACGTGACGGGGATGACCGTCAGCGAGGTCAAGGGATTCGGTCGGCAGAAGGGCCACACCGAAATCTACCGCGGCGCCGAATACGATGTCAGCTTCCTCCCGAAGCTGAAGCTCGAACTCGTCGTCGCCGCGGAAAAAACCGAAGCGGTGATCGAGGCCATCATGGCCGCCGCCAAGACCGGGAATATCGGTGACGGCAAGCTGTTTGTCGTCCCGGTCGAATACGCCGCCCGCATCCGGACCGGCGAAACCGGCCCCACCGCTGTCTAACAAGATTAGGGAGAACTAATCCTATGAAGACGAAATCAACCCTTCTGGCCGCGGCTTCGGCGATCGCCGTCCTGGGCATGGCCGCCGCGCCAGCCTTCGCGCAGGACGCCGCCCCCGTCCCGACCCTGAACTCGGGCGACACCGCCTGGATGATGACCGCGACCGCGCTGGTCTTGCTGATGACCATCCCGGGCATCGCCCTGTTCTATGCGGGCATGGTGCGCAAGAAGAACATCCTGGCCACCGCCATGCAGAGCTTTGCCATCTGCAGCCTGATGACCATCCTGTGGATGGTCGCCGGCTACAGCATCGCGTTCGGCAACGGCGGCTCGCTCAACGCATTCTGGGGCGGTCTGGACCGCCTGTTCCTGCACGATCTGGACATGAAAACGCTGAGCGGCACCATCCCCGAGAGCGTGTTCATGCTGTTCCAGATGACGTTCGCGATCATCACCCCCGCGCTGATCGCCGGCGCCTTCGCCGACCGCATGAAGTTCTCGGCGATGCTGTGGTTCATGGGTCTGTGGAGCCTGATCGTCTACGCGCCGATCACCCACTGGGTCTGGGCGCCCGGCGGCTTCCTGTTCGACGAAGGCGTTCTGGACTTTGCCGGCGGTACGGTGGTGCACATCAATGCCGGTGTCGCCGGCCTGGTGGCCTGTATCGTCCTCGGCAAGCGCACCGGCTATCGCCAGGAGAACATGGCCCCCCACAACCTGACGCTGACGCTGATCGGCGCCTCGCTGCTGTGGGTGGGCTGGTTCGGCTTCAACGCCGGTTCGGCACTGACGGCCGGCGAGCGTGCGGGCATGGCCATGGTCGTCACCCAGATCGCCACGGCGGCCGCCGCGCTAGCCTGGATGCTGGTCGAGTGGATCGTTCACAAGAAGCCCAGCGTTCTCGGTATCCTGTCGGGTGCCATCGCCGGTCTCGTCGCCATTACCCCGGCGTCGGGCTTCGTCGATCCGATGGGCGCGCTGATCATCGGCCTCGCGGCCGGCGTGGTCTGCTTCTTCGCGGCGACCAGCCTGAAGAAGGCGCTGGGCTATGACGACTCCCTCGACGTGTGGGGCGTTCACGGCGTCGGCGGCATCGTCGGCGCGTTGCTGACCGGTGTCCTGGCCGTCGAGGCCATCGGCGGCGTCGCCGGCAGCATGGAACAGCTCGTGAAGCAGATCGAGGGCATCGGCGCCACCATCGTGTGGAGTGCGTTCGCCACCTTCATCATCCTCAAGGCGATCGATCTCATCATGGGTCTGCGCGTCACCAAAGAGCAGGAAATGGAAGGCCTCGACATCAGCCTCCACGGCGAATCCCTGCAGTAAGCCCGTCGGGTCCGGTTCGCGCCTGGCCGCAAGGCCAGCGCGAAACAGCCCAAACCGTTTCGCCCC
>LNFM01002814.1_pt1 | contig 35741 bp, 45 predicted proteins | sample 596031 | NCBI WGS metagenome assembly LNFM01 (sample SAMN04254537, study PRJNA301005) | activated carbon metagenome | isolation source: dual media filters at the Ann Arbor, Michigan drinking water treatment plant | place: USA: Ann Arbor | reverse complement strand
GCGGGACGAAGGGGAGGGCGCCGCCGGAGATGCGGCGGTTGCTTCTCCTCTGGGCGTGATCCGGCAATTCCGGATCATGACCGGTGCGGCGCCCGCGTGCGTGGTTCGCAGCCACGCCCCCGGGCGACGGCGGGGCTCCGCCCGGGACCACTGACGGGTCTCTGCCAGGAGCTGGCTGATGACAGGCGGCCCCGGTCGGCCACCGTCAAAAGCGCGGCCCGCCGTCGCAGTGAAAACGCCGCCGACGGTGCGCCGAGAGGCGGTCATGCTGTTCGCGCAGCATGACACTATCAGGAACGGCCCTGCGTCTTTCGGCGCGCCGTCCCCCCTCGCTTTTTCGAAGCGAGGGAACCGAGACTGAAGGCGATCCCGGCGCCTCCAACAATACGGGCGATGACGCGCGCCCGGATGCTTCCCAAACCGGCATGCTTCCCATGCCTTCTCAAACATTGCCTTCATACGATGAGCGCAGCATGTTGCCCGCGATGCTGGGACCAAGCCTGCAATTCGAATCGTCATGGTCCGCCTTCGCGGGCGGGTTCCGTGCCGCCTGGCTGTCGGTCTTCGCCTATGTGCTGTTCGGCACCTATATCGGCGTCGGCGCGCTGGCGCATGATTTCGGCTTCAGCGTCTGGTGGGTGGCGCTCTCCACCGTGCTGATCTGGGCCGGCCCGGCGCAGGTGATCCTGATCTCCGCGCTCGGCGCCGGCTCTCCGCTGATCGAAGTCGCGATCGCGGTGGGGCTGAGCGGCGTCCGCCTGCTTCCCATGGTGGTGGCGCTGCTGCCGATCCTGAAAGGTCCGCAGACCCGGTTCCGCGATCTGGTTCTGCCCGCGCACATGACGGCCGTGAGCATGTGGGTGGAATCCATGCGGCTGGCGCCGCTGATCGTTCCGCACCGCCGCATCCCGTTCGTGAACGGACTGGGCTGCGGCTATTTCTCCTCGGCGCTGATCGCGACCTTCGGCGGCTTCTATCTCGCCGCGCAATTGCCGGTGCTGCTGACGGCGGCGCTGCTGTTCCTGACCCCGATGTCCTTTCTGGTCTCGATCGCGCGCAACAGCCGCGAGCTGGTGGACCGGCTGGCGCTGGTGGCGGGCCTGATCATCGGACCGGTGCTGGCCTATTACGCGGTCAATCTCGACATCATGTGGTCCGGCATTGTCGGCGGTACGCTGGCGTATGGCGCGCACCGGATCTGGAAGCGCCGCACATGAGCGCATTGTCGGAACATCTCTGGCCCTATCTGGTGCTGATCCTGGTCGGCTTTCTGCCGAACGAGGTCTGGCGCGTGTTCGGGCTGGTGGCGTCGCGCGGGCTGGACGAGAGCTCGGAATTCCTGGTCTGGGTGCGCGCGGTGGCGACCGCGGTGCTGGCGGCGGTCATCGCCAAGCTGACGATTTTCGCGCCCGGCGCGCTGGCCTCAATTCCGCTGTCGGTGCGGCTGATCGCGGTGGCGACGGGGTTCGCCGCCTTCGCCCTGATCCGCCGATCGGTCTTTGCCGGCGTCGCGACCGGCGTGACGGTCCTGATCCTGGGAACGCTCGTGGCCGACTGGTGGATGCTGCGATAGCGTCAGAGCGCCTTCAGCGCCGCCGCCAGTTTCTTGGCATGGTCGGCCAGCACGTCCGGCTTTTCCTTCTCGCTCGCCGGCGGCTTCATGGCGACGCCGTCCCGGCGCGGGATGACATGCACATGCAGATGGAACACCACCTGGCCGCCCGCGCTTTCGTTGAATTGCTGGAGGGTGACGCCGTCGGCGTCGAAGGCCTTGATCGAGGCCCGCGCCACCTTTTGCGCCAGCGTCATGACATGCGCGAGATCTTCGGGCGCGACGTCCAGCAGATTGCGCGCCGGCGCTTTTGGCACCACCAGCGCATGTCCGGGCGCGCGCGGCATGATGTCGAGGAACACCACGGCGCGCTCGTCCTCGTGGACCTTGTGGCAGGGCAGCTCGCCGCGCAAAATCTTCGCGAAAATATTGTTGGGATCGTAATCCGGCATGATTCAGTCCTCGTCTATCTGAGTCTTGCGGAAAGGCGTGTAGGCGGCAAGTTCCTGTCCGACGGCGTCCACATGCGCCCGCTCGCGCGTGAGGTAGTCCGCGATCGCCCGCCGCAACCCGGGATTGGCGATGTAATGCGCCGAATAGGTGGTCGCCGGGGCATAGCCGCGCGCCAGCTTGTGTTCGCCCTGGGCGCCCGCTTCCACGCGCGGCAGCTTGTGGGCGATGGCGTAGTCCATGGCCTGGTAATAGCAGAGCTCGAAATGCAGGAAGGGGTGATGTTCGAGCGCCCCCCAATGGCGGCCGTACAGCGTGTCGGCGCCGATGAAGTTGATGGCGCCGGCGACGTAGCGACCCTCGCGTTTGGCCATCACCAGCAGGATGCGGTCGCGCATGCTCTCGCCCACAAGCGAGAAGAAAGCGCGGGTGAGATAGGGCCGGCCCCATTTGCGCGAGCCGGTGTCCATGTAGAAGGCGAAGAAGACGTCCCAGACCGCTTCGGTCAGGTCGGAGCCGGTCAGCCAGTCGATGGTGACGCCGGACGCCAGCGCCTCGCGGCGCTCGCGGCGGATGAACTTGCGCTTGCGCGAGGACAGGGCGGCGAGGAAATCCTCGAACGAGGAATAGCCGGGATTCTCCCAATGGAATTGCTGGTCGGTGCGCTGCAGGAAACCGCGCTCGGCCAGGGCCTCCCAGTCGGCAGGCTGCAGGAAGGTGGCGTGGACCCCGGAAGCCTCGCGCTGCTCGCACAGCGCGATCAGCCCGCCCGCCAGCCACGAGCGGACGGCCTGTGCATCCGCGTCGGGGCCGACCAGAAGGCGCGGGCCAGCCGCCGGGGTGAAGGGCACCGAGACCTGCAGCTTGGGGTAATAGTCGCCGCCCGCGCGCTCATAGGCGTCGGCCCAGGCATGGTCGAAGACATATTCGCCCTGGGAATGGGATTTCAGATAACAGGGCGCGGCCCCCAGGATCCGCCCGTCGCTGCCCTCCAGCACCAGGTGCTGCGGCAGCCATCCCGCCCGCGCCCCCACCGACTGCGAGGCTTCCAGAGCCTGAAGAAAAGCATGAGAAACAAATGGGTTGGACGGGTATCCTCGCAATTTAGACTTGTCCTCATGCGTAGTGTGAGCTTGTTGAGGTGCGGCATGAGAGGAAGACGGCAGGCTCGTGTCGCAATGGGCGCAGGCGTCCCAGGCCGTGGCCGGAATTGCGCCGATGTCGGGAACTGCGCGGATCCGAAAATCGGCCTTGAGGTCCGGAGCTGAGGCAGAAGGCGGCATCACGTGAGTGTAGGCGTCCTTTATGGCCGAAATCCCTCGAAGATCATCTGGTCGGCCCAGCGGGCCGCGCAAGCCCGTTGCGGGGGCGTCCGCACCGTCCAGGTCAGCAGCGGCAGCCCGAACAGCCAGCGCGCCGCTAGCGGCGCAATGGCGGGCAGATCATTGACCGAATAGGCCACGAAATGGGGCCTGGTCCCCAACGCATGCAGAAGGTAGGCCAGCCTGAGCCTGTCGCCCGGCCGCAGGCGACCCCATTCGGGATGCTTGTAGCGGCGTTCGGCCACGATACCGCGCGGCAGTCCCGGCGCTGCCGCAAGCAGCGCCGAAACCTGATCCGGATCGAATGACATGGCGGCCACCGGCCCGGCATAGCTGCGCAGCACATCCGCAATCCGCGCCGGCAGCCGAAGATCGCCGTCGAACTCGCTTTTCATTTCCAGAATGATCGGGACCCGACCGGCGACCAGTTCGCACAACTCCGCGAGCGACAGCATGCGGTCCGCCGTGCCTTTGTACGACACGCGCCGGAGGTCACTCGCAGTCATGGCGGCGACCGGACCGCCGCCTTCGGTCAGCCGGACCAGATCGCGATCGTGAAAAACCATCGCCTCACCGTCGGAGGAAATCCGCAGGTCGCATTCGATCGCGTAGTTCGCCGCGATCGCGGCCGAAAACGCCGAGGCGGTATTCTCGATTACGCCATGTTCGGAATCATGCAGGCCGCGATGTGCCACCGGGCGCGCGGTCAGCCAGTCGAGCCCTGCCATGGTCGCGTCCGCTTCCGTCAGCTCACGCGACCTCGAATATGCCTTCGACCTCGACAGCAGCGTCCATGGGCAGCACGGAAACGCCGACCGTGGTGCGCGCGTGGCGGCCCTTGTCGCCGAAGGCCATGACCATAAGATCCGAGGCGCCGTTCAGGACTTTCGGACCGTCGAGGAAGCTCGGCACCGCGTTGACGAAGCCCCCGAGCCGCACCACGCGTTGAACCTTGTCGAGATCTCCGAGCGCGGCCTTGATTTGCGCGAGCAGGTTGATGGCACAGGCGCGCGCGGCCTTCTGCCCGTCTTCGACCGAGACGTCGGCTCCCAGTTTGCCCTTGGCGACCAGATTGCCGTCGGGGTCGAAACATACCTGGCCGGAGACGACCAGCAGATTGCCGGTGCGGACGAAACCGACATAGTTGGCAACAGGGGTTGCGGGTGTGTGTAGGGTCACACCCAGTTCCGCGAGCTTTTTCTCCACCGCCCCCGCCATTTCGACCTCCTGCCATGTCATTTCGGCCTTGCAATGGCCGCAAATCAGGGACTGTCTTCGCCGATCATGCCCGTTCATGCAAGCAGACCGCGGAGAATGCGATATTGCAGCGAAACGAGGGCCTCCCTATTTTCGTTCGAGGACGTCCAGGAGCTTCTTTCAATGGCTGACATCCGTCGCGGCATGCCCGGAATTTTGGCGGCACTTGCACTGTGTTCCGGTCTCGGAACCGCAGCTTTTGCCGCGCCGCAAACCCGCGTCATCGAACTGGTTCCGCACCGGGCGGTCTATGATTTGAAGCTGGCGCAGTCGCGCGGCAACCGGCCGGTCGAATCCGTACGCGGCCGTATCCTCTATGATTTTTCCGGCAGCCGCTGTGATGGCTATGCCCTGCAATTCCGGCAGGTCTCGCAGATCGGTCTGGGCGAAGGCAAGACGCTGATGACGGATCTGCGCGCCACGACCTGGGAAGAGGGCGCAGCAAAGACCTTCCGCTTCAACTCGCAGAATTTTATCAATCAGAATCTGGCCGATTCCGTCGATGGCAATGCCGAACGCAAGACCAGCGCCGTCGCGGTGAACCTGACCAAGCCGGGCGCGAAGAAATTTGATCTTGAAGCCGCGGTGGTCTTTCCCACCGACCACATGCGCCGCATCATCGAAGCGGCGCTCGCTGGCAAAACCATTCTGGAACTGCCGGTTTATGACGGTTCGGAAACCGGCGAAAAAATCTATGACACGCTCACGGTGATCGGGCAGCCGGTGGCCCCCGAGAAAAAACCCGACGACGCCGCGGGCCGCAACGACGCGCTGTCCAGGCTGACGCGCTGGCCGGTAAGCATCAGCTATTTCGACAAATCCAAGAAGACCGGGGAGCAGACACCGGTCTATGCGATCCGGTTCGAAATCTACGAGAACGGCATCTCGCGCGGGCTGTCGCTGGACTACAACGATTTCGTGATTGCCGGCGAAATGACCTCGATCGACATCACCGACGCCAAGCCTTGCCGCTAGGCTCTAGGTATCCTCGCTGTCCAGTCCCAGCCCCTTGATCACGGCGGTTTTTCCAAACCGCTCGCGCAGCTTGTCGAGCGCGCGTTCCGCGGCGGCGTCACGGCTGGCATGGACATCGATCAAGTCAGCCGGATCGGCGTTCTCTTCGGAGGCCAGCGCGGCGACGCCAATGCCGACCAGGCGATAGCGGGTGCCGTCGATTTCGCGGGCCAGCAGATCGTGTCCGGCGGCGTAGATGCGGCCGGCGAGCTGGGTCGGATTGTCCAGCGAACGCGACCGCGTCCTGAGACGGAAATCGTTGCTCTTGAGTTTGAGTGTGATGGTCGATCCGGCGAGCGCCTTGGCCTTCAGCCGCGCCGACACTTTTTCGGACAGGCTCCATAAGGTTTTTTCCAGCGGGCGCAAGTCCGCGATATCGTCGTTAAAGGTGGTTTCGGACGAGATGCTCTTGGCGTCGCGGTCGGGCACGATCTCGCGGTGATCGATGCCGCGCGCCAGTCGCCACAGGCGCTGCCCTTCCGTGCCGTAGCGGCGCATCAGATCTGTTTCGTCCGCTTTCTGCAGGTCGGCGATCTTGTGAAAGCCGTCATTGGCGAGACGCGTCTGGGCGACGCGCCCGACGCCGAAGATCAGCGACACCGGCTTGGACGCCAGGAAAGCCAGTGCGTCATTCTGTCCGAGCACCGCAAAGCCGCGCGGCTTGTCCAGATCGGATGCGATCTTGGCGAGGAACTTGTTGCAGGACAGGCCGATCGATACGGTGATCCCCAATTGCGCCTCGACCTCGCGGGCAAACCGCGCGAGCGATCTGGCCGGCGCCATGCCGTGCAGGCGGGTGGTGCCGGACAGATCCATGAACGCCTCGTCGATCGACACCGGCTCGACCTGCGGAGTGAGATCGAACATCAAGCGGCGCACTTCGCGCGCCACGGCGACATATTTCGACATGTTGGGAGCCACGATGGCCGCCTGCGGACACAGCCGACGGGCCTCGAACATCGGCATCGCCGAGCGCACGCCAAAGGTGCGCGCCAGATAACAGGCGGTGCTCACCACGCCGCGGCGTCCGCCGCCGATAATCAGAGGCTGGTCCGCCAGCGTCGGATTGTCGCGTTTCTCGATGGTGGCGTAAAAGGCGTCGCAATCCACATGTGCAATCGCCAGCTGTTCGATCTCGCCGTGCCGCACCAGACGGGGCGACCCGCAGACCGGGCAACGCGTCTTTGCATCGGGCGCGTCGCTCAGGCAGTCGCGGCAAAATCCGGTCGTCACGGCGCGTCGCGCTCCCAGTCCGGTCCCGCCAGCGCTTTCCGGGCACGGTCGATGTCGGAGGGAGGCACGCCGATTTCGTCCGCGAACGATACCAGGAGCTTTTCGTCGCTGGCGATATGGCCGATCACACCGGCCAGGAACAGCGGTTCGCGCGCGGCGATGCGGATATCGGCCGGGCCGATGCCGGTCGCGGCCAGAAAACGCCCCAGGCGCTCCGGATCCGCGGCAATGAAGGCGAGGGCGGCCACCGCGACAGCCTCGGCATTTCCGCGTGGCGACTTTGAGCTTTTCTTAACCATAGCTTTCCGTTTGCGTTTCCGTAACAAATCGGAACTACCGTGAATCACATCATCATGCATGATCGCGCGCCCGGTGGCGATGCGCCTCGGCGCCGCCGGACAATCCGGCATCGGGTCGGGAATGCCCAGGAGGGGCGGGAATGCCTAAAACTGTCCTGATCGTGGAGGACAACGAGCTCAACATGAAGCTCTTCCACGACCTGCTCGAAGCGCATGGATACCAGACCGTCGGCACCCGCAATGGCATCGAGGCCATGGATCTCGCACGCCGTCATCGGCCTGACTTGATCCTGATGGATATCCAGTTGCCCGAGGTGTCGGGACTGGAAGTCACCAAATGGCTCAAGGACGATTCCGAACTCAAATCGATTCCCGTGATCGCCGTGACGGCCTTTGCCATGAAGGGCGACGAAGAGCGCATCCGCGAAGGCGGCTGCGAGGCCTATCTGTCCAAACCGATTTCGGTCGGCAAATTCATTGAAACTGTCCGCCATTTTTTGGGTAATGCCTGATGACCGCGCGCGTTCTTGTCGTCGATGATGTTCCCGCCAACGTGAAATTGCTGGAAGCCCGCCTTTCGGCTGAATATTTTGACGTGGCTACCGCCAGCAATGGCGCCGAGGCGCTGGCCGCGTGTGAACGCGCCGAATGTGACATCGTCCTGCTCGACGTCATGATGCCGGATATGGACGGCTTCGAAGTCTGCCGGCGGCTCAAGAACAACCCGGCCACGCATCATATCCCGGTTGTCATGGTCACCGCGCTGGATCAGCCGTCCGACCGCGTTGCCGGGCTTGAAGCGGGCGCCGACGATTTTCTGACCAAGCCGGTCTCCGATATCGCGCTGATCGCGCGCGTGCGTTCGCTGACGCGGCTGAAGATGATGACGGACGAGTTGCGCATGCGCGCCGTCACGTCGCGTGAAATAGGGATTGAAAGCCCGGAGCGGGAAGCCGTTGCGGAAACCGGGCGTCATGGCCGGATACTGATCGTGGACGACCGCCGCGCGTCTTATGACCGGCTGGCCAACATGCTGAGCGCGGAGCATACCGTCGATATCGAGCCCGATCCCAACGGCGCGCTGTTCCGTTCGGCGGAAGGCGATTATGAATTGATGATCGTCTCGCTCGGTCTGGAAAATTTCGACGGCCTGCGGCTGTGCAGCCAACTGCGTTCGCTTGATCGCACGCGCAGTCTGCCGATCCTGGCCGTGTGCGAGACCGACGAGGGCGCGAAGCTGATGCGCGGCCTGGAAATCGGCATCAACGACTATTTGATGCGGCCGATTGACAAGAACGAAATGCTGGCGCGCGTTCGCACCCAGATCAAGAAGAAGCGTTACACCGAGCGGCTGCGCGACAACGTCCAGCTCTCGATCGAGGCGGCGATCACCGATGGACTGACCGGGCTCCACAACCGTCGTTATATGGAGAGCCATCTGTCCACGCTGGTCGAACAGGCGGCCGCGCGCGCAAAGCCGCTCGCCGTGCTGGTGCTCGATATCGACTATTTCAAGTCGATCAACGACACTTATGGCCACGATGCCGGCGACGATGTGTTGCGGGAATTCGCCATCCGGGTCCGCAAGTCGATCCGCGGGATCGATCTGGCCTGCCGTTATGGCGGTGAGGAATTCGTGATCGTCATGCCAGAGACCGATATGGCGGTGGCGACGACGGTTGCGGAGCGGTTGCGCCGGCGGATCGCGCTGGACGCGTTCCCGGTCGAGCAGGGCAAACGCTCGATCGAAGTCACGATCTCGATCGGCATTGCCGCTCTGGAAAATGCAGACGATAACGCCGCCAATATCCTCAAACGGGCGGACCAGGCGCTCTACCGCGCCAAGCGGGATGGCCGGAACCGTGTGGTTGCGGACGCAGCCTGACTGCCGTCCGGTAGCCGTCCCGCTGGCTCCGGAAACCCTAACCGGAAACCCTAATTGTTGAGGTTGACGAAAAGTTGCCTCATTAATCAAAGGCTTGTCCTTTGATTTCCGCCGCCCGTGGGGGTAGCCTTGATCTGGGCTGATGCAGCTATGGCTGCACGGATATTGGTCCAGAGCGGCGTCCGGCCAGTATTTAGCCAACTTCTTGATAACCCTACGGAATGCTCAGGTCCGCCGCATCTCCTGGGTCCGTGGGGTTCGGCCGGCCCGGGAGCGGTGTGAGTGGCCTCCTCATGTCACCGCTTCCGGCCGGCCACCTCTTCGCGCAGCCGGACGCGTCCGGCCCCACGAAATCGGAGCTTTCGGCTAAAATGGAAAGGGCGCCGGAACGGCGCCCATCAGCGCAACAGGGCGTCGCGCGTTACTTGATCTTGGATTCGCGGAATTCGACGTGCTTCTTGGCGACCGGGTCGTATTTCTTCTTCACAAGCTTGTCGGTCATGGTGCGCGAATTCTTCTTGGCGACGTAATAGAAGCCGGTATCCGCGCTGGAAACGAGCTTGACCTTGATGGTGACGGCCTTGGCCATGGTCGGGAAACCTCAAAAGGGGGATTGGTTGGCGCGGAAACTAGCCTCCGGGCCGGGAAAGTCAAGAAAAGCCGGTCCGGCCGTTCCCGGTCACAGCAGGTGTCGCATGAAGCGATTGCGCGGCATGCGGTAGAGCGGTACCGGGAGATCCTGGCCGAAGCCGGCCGCGACGCGGGCCTCGAGTTCCTTGAGTGCCACCCCAGTAATGGTCGGCATGTCCAGGCTGCGGGCCTCGGAGATCGGCAGCCAGACCAGTTCCACCAGCTCCGCCTCGGGATGCACCACGCCGTCGATCTTATGGGCGATGGCGCTGGCATCGACGGCGAAAAACCGGGTGTCGAAGCGTTTCGGGCGTTTGGACGGGGTGATGGCGCGCACGATGAAATGCAGCGCCGACGGGTCGGGAGTGAAGCCGAGTTTGGCGAAATCCGACCAGACCCCGGCCGGTGCCGGACCCGCAGGTGCCTTTCGAGTGCCGAGCAGCAAACCCGTTTCCTCGAAGGTCTCGCGAATGGCGGCCAGTGCGATGGCGCGTGCCTTGACGGTGCTCGGGCGCACCACGTTCCGCATCAGGAACGCCTCGGTGTGGGCGTTGAGCGGTTGCGCCACCGGCATCAAGCGGTCGGACGGATCGACGCGGCCGCCGGGAAACACGAATTTTCCGGGCATGAACGTGTGCTTGTGATGACGCTTGCCGAGCAAGACTTTGGGCGTCGGGCCGGTTCGGTCGACAAGCATCAAAGTGGCAGCATCCTTCGGCCGGACGTTCGGCGATTGACGTTCTCGTTCCGCAGACGTGAGAAGTTGCGCCAGATCGTTCATGTCAGGTGTTCACGATCGCGGGTTGCTGGCGACCTTGACCGGGACCGCGTCGAAGCCATGCATGCGGTTGGCCCATTGCCAGGCGACAATCGCGCCCTTGATGGGTTGCAGCAATCCGACGGCCAGGCTGAACGTCAGTGGCAGCCACAGGGCCGCATGCACCCAGTAGGGCGGTGCGAACGCGATTTCGACCGAGAGTACGATCGGAACCACGATATGGCCAACAATCAGCATGTCGAAATAGGCCGGGGCATCGTCGGCCTGATGATGATGCAATTCCTCATGACAGGCCGGGCAGTGATCGGATACCTTCAGAAAGGCCCGGAACATCCGGCCCTCGCCGCAGGCCGGGCAGCGGCACTGCAGACCCCGCAGCAGGGCGGTCAGCCCGTCGCGCCGTTTTGTTTCCGCAATGACCATAATTCTCAGCCCTTTCCGCGCCGCTTGCGCGATTTTCCGCGTGCCGTTTTAGTTTTGTATTTAGAGGCTTGCGGCGGCTTTCCCAAGCTCTTCCGCGCAGACCTGTCATGCTGCCCGGACGAGAGCAGTTCGAACCGCAAGGCCCCCGCGACCGGGATGGCCTCGACCAGCTTGACCCTGACCCGATCGCCCAGCCGATAAGTTTCGCCGGTCCGGCGGCCGATCATGGCGTGGCGCTTTTCGTCGTAGTGGAAATAGTCGTCTCCGAGGGTGCGGGCCGGGACAAAGCCGTCGGCCCCGGTATCGTCGAGTTTGATGAACAGGCCGGCGCGGGTGACACCCCCGATCCGGCCTTCGAAGGTGGCGCCGATGCGGTCGGCCAGGAAATGCGCGATCAGGCGGTCCACGGTCTCGCGCTCGGCCTTCATGGCGCGCCGCTCGGATGCCGAAATGCGCGCCGCGATTTCGCCCAGCGAGGCGACATCGGCGCTCTCGGGCAATGCGCCGTCGCCGAGCTTCAGGGCGCGGATCAGCGCGCGATGCACGATCAGGTCGGCATAGCGCCGGATCGGCGAGGTGAAATGCGCATAGCGGCGCAGAGCCAGTCCGAAATGCCCGTAATTCTCGGACGCATATTCGGCCTGCGATTGTGAGCGCAGCACCACTTCGTTGACGAGATTCTCGACATCCTGACCTTTCACCCGCGCGAGCACGCTGTTGAACAGTGCGGGACTCAACACGCTGCCTTTGGGGAACGGGATATCGAGCGTTTTGAGAAGCTCTCTCAACGCTTCCACCTTTTCGACGCCAGGCTCATCGTGAACGCGATAGATCAGCGGGATGCCCGCTTTCTCGAGCGTTTCGGCCGCGGCGACGTTGGCCATAATCATGCATTCCTCGATCAGCTTGTGGGCGTCGAGGCGCTCCGGCACGATCACGCGATCGAGCGTGCCGTCGGGCTTGAGCAGGATCTTGCGTTCCGGCAGGTCGAGATCCAGCGGCCCGCGCTCGTTGCGCGCTTTCAAGATGGTGCGATAGGCCGCATAGAGCGGCTCGATGATCGCGGTCTTGATCGGCTGCGTGACGTCGTCCAGTCGTCCGTCTGCGGCATCCTGCGCCTGCACATAATGCAATTTTGCCGCGGACTTGATCAACACGCGGTGGAAACTGTGCGAGCGCTTGCGACCGTCGACGCCGATGATCATGCGGACGGCGAGGGCGGCCCGATCGACATTCGGTTTCAGCGAACACAGATTGTTCGATATCCGCTCCGGCAGCATCGGCACGACGCGGTCGGGGAAATAGACAGAATTGCCGCGGTCGAGCGCCTCGCGGTCGAGCGAGGATCCGGGTTTGACGTAATGCGCCACATCGGCGATGGCGACGCACACAACATGTCCGCCGCGATTGTTCGGGTCACTGTCGGGCGATGCATAGACCGCGTCGTCGTGGTCCTTGGCGTCGATCGGGTCGATCGTCACCAGGGGAATCTTTCGCCAGTCCTCGCGCCCCGACAAATGCGCCGGCTTGGCCGCCTCCGCTTCGGCGAGCGTTTCGGGCGCAAAAACATTCGGAATGGAGTGGGCGTGGATGGCGATCAGGCTGACCGTGCGCTCGTTCTTGAGCGAACCCAGCCGCTCCTTCACGCGCGCTGACGGCAACCCATAGCGGCCCTGCTTGACGACGTCGGCGGCGACAAGTTCGCCGTCCTCGGCGTCGCCCGTGGCGTTGGGCGCAATGGCGAGCTCGCGTCCCAGCGCTTTCTTGTCGACCGGGACAAGACGTCCGCCGCCGGCGGGATTTTTCCGGAAGATGCCAAGGATGCGCTGCTTGGCGCGATCGAGAATCTTGATGACCCGGCCCTTGTGGCGGATTGGGTCTTCTTCGTCGTCCGCCGGGTCGACCCGCAGCAGGACGCGGTCGCCGATGCCGGCAATCTCGGCGGGCTTGGCTCGCCGCGAGGACATCACGCGGACCTTCGGGGCAGGGCCGTGCGCTTCCTCGTCCCATTCATTCGGGACTGCGATCAGTTCGCCGTCGCGGTCGCGTTCGATGATGTCGCACACTTCGACCGGTGCGAGCGTGCCCGGTCTGTGCAGTTTCTTGCGCCGGTTTTCGATCTCGCCGGATTCGGAGAGATCGCGCAGGACGCGCTTCAGTTCGGCGCGTGCGGTGTTCTTCAGGTGAAAGGCACGGGCAATCTCGCGGGTGCCGACCTGGCCCTGCGCCGAACGAATGAAGGCCAGCAGCTCTTCCTTGCTGGGGAAGGCTGGTTTGTGTTTTTTGGGTGTTTTGGCCACGTCAACCTCAGCCGGTCAGTCCGGCATTGTCGCAACTCAGCCGGCCGCTTTTCGCTTTCGGGCGGCTGGCTTGGCTTTTGGTTCGTCGCTTGCCGAGAGTGCGGTGACATTGCTGTCAACGGCGGCCGCATCTTTCTTGGGCTTTGCTTTGGGCTTTGCCTTCGGTTTCGCCTTGACCTTGGCGGGGTCTTTCTCCGCTGCGGGCTTGGCCGCTTTTGTCGGCTTGGCGGCTTTCTCGGTCTTGGTCCTTTTCTTCTTGGGAACCGCGCCGGCGGCGATGCGTGCATCGATGAGAGCGACGGCTTCTTCGAGCGTTACAGTCTCGTGGGTCTTGTCGCCGGTAATCGTCGCGTTAATGCCGTCGTGGCTGACATAGGCGCCATAACGCCCGCTCTTTGCAACGATGGGACCGCCCTTGTCGGGATGATCGCCCAGATTCCGGCCGGGATCAGCGCCGAAGCGGCGCCCGCTGGACGGCTTGAGCTTCTTCTCGGCGATCAGGGTGACGGCGCGGTTGAGGCCGATATTCAGCACTTCATCGCCGGCCTCGAGATTGGCGTAGGTCTTACCGTGCTTCACATAGGAGCCGAAGCGTCCGATGCCGGCGAGGATCGGTTCGCCGTCTTCCGGATGTTTTCCGATCTCGCGCGGCAGGGACAGCAGTCCGAGCGCCGTCGGGAGATCGACGTCTTCGGGCGTGACGCCTTTGGGCAGGCCGGCGCGTTTCGGTTTTTCTTCCTTGCTGCCTTCGCCGAGCTGGATGTAAGGCCCGAACCGGCCGGTGCGGACAGTGACCTCAAGACCGGTCTCGGGATCGGCGCCGAGAACACGCGACGACGGACCGCCGCCATTTTCGCCGGCCGCCAGCTGGCGCGTGAAGCGGCATTCCGGATAGCGCGAACAGCCGATGAAGGCGCCGAACTTGCCGACCTTGAGCGAGAGCTGGCCCTCGATGCAGTTCGGGCATTGCCGGGGCGGGGCGCCGTCGGCGCGCGGCGGGAAGATGTGCGGTCCGAGCAATTCGTTGAGTGCGTCGAGCACCTGGGTGATGCGGAGATCCTTGATCTCGGCCACCGCGGCCGTGAATCCGACCCAGAAATCGCGCAGCAGATCCTGCCAGAACAATTCGTTGTTCGAGACCTTGTCGAGCTTTTCTTCCAGCGAGGCGGTGAAATCGTATTCGACATATTTCTGGAAGAAGCTCTCCAGAAACGCCACCACGATGCGACCCTTGTCTTCCGGGATCAGGCGCTTCTTGTCGATGCGCGTGTAGCCGCGGTCCTTGAGCACGGCCAGGATCGACGCATAGGTTGAAGGCCGTCCGATGCCGAGTTCTTCCATGCGCTTGACCAGCGCGGCTTCGGAAAAACGCGGCGGCGGCTCGGTGAAATGCTGGGTGGCGGCAATGGAGTCCTTCTTGAGCGCCTCACCCTGCGACATCTGGGGCAGGCGCTTGGATTCCTCGTCATCCTCGCCGTCGTCATGACCTTCCTGATAAAGGGTGAGGAAGCCGTCGAACTTCACGACCTGTCCGGTGGCGCGCAATTCGAGGTTTCGGCCGCTGACCTTGGCGGCGATGTCCACCGTGGTGCGCTCAAGTTCGGCAGACTGCATCTGGCAGGCGACCGCGCGATTCCAGATCAGCTCGTAAAGCTTGGCCTGATCGGAGTCGACTGAACGGGCCACTTCCTTCGGCGTGCGGTTGGCGTCGGTCGGCCGGACAGCTTCGTGCGCTTCCTGCGCGTTCTTCGACTTGTTCTGATAGCGGCGCGGCGCCTCCGGCACATATTGCGCGCCGTAGGATTTGCCGATCATGCCGCGGATAGCCGCGACGGCCTCTTCTGCCATGTCGATGCCGTCGGTCCGCATATAGGTGATGAGACCGGTGGTTTCGCCATCGATCTCGATACCCTCATAGAGCCGCTGGGCGAGCCGCATTGTGTGCGCCGGCGCGAAACCGAGCTTGCGGCTGGCTTCCTGCTGCATGGTCGAGGTTGTGAATGGCGGCGGCGGATTGCGTTTGGCGGGCTTTGCCTCGACCGAGGCAACCGTGAAGGCTGCGCTGTCCAGCGCTGATCTGAAATCCTCGGCATCTTTGCCGGAGCCGATGTCGAGCCGCTGGATCTTCCGACCGTCGGCACCGACAAGACGCGCCTCGAAAGCATCGCCGCGCGGGGTCACTAGATTGGCGACAAGCGACCAATATTCCCGGGCGACGAATTTCTCGATTTCCAGTTCGCGATCGCACACCAGGCGCAAGGCGACCGACTGCACACGGCCCGCGGAACGCGCGCCGGGCAGTTTGCGCCACAGCACCGGAGAAAGGGTGAAGCCGACAAGGTAATCGAGCGCACGGCGTGCAAGATAGGCGTCGACCAGTGCGCGATCGATCACGCGCGGATTCTTCATCGCCTCACTGACGGCCTGTTTGGTGATCGCGTTGAAGACGACGCGCTCGACCTGCTGGTCCTTGAGGACGCCTTTTTCCTTCATCACCTCGAGAACGTGCCAGGAAATGGCTTCGCCTTCGCGATCAGGGTCGGTGGCGAGGATCAGTTTGCTCGCACCCTTCAGGGCGCGTGCGATATCGTTCAGCCGCTTCTGCGCTCGCGCGTCGACTTCCCAGATCATCTTGAAGTCGGCGTCGGGATCGACCGACCCGTCCTTGGGTGGCAGATCGCGGACATGGCCGAACGAGGCCAGCACCTCGTGCCCGGGCCCAAGATACTTGTTGATCGTCTTGGCCTTGGCCGGAGATTCAACGATGACGAGATTCATGAAATTCCAATGACTTAGGAGCGATTGGATTGGCGCTAGTGGCGAATCCGCCAGTCAGATGGGGGCGGAACATGGGTAAATCGACCCCCGGTGTCAAATCGGCTCACTGACAGTCATTGTAATAAAGTCAAAACGTTAAAAACCTCAACGGCTTAAATATACAACTTAAAAGTGTTTCACTAGAAAATGCAATCAGTGGATTTAGCAAAAAGGACGAGGTCGAGAACACCCATCTTGAACTGGATACTGAGCGTCCCGCTCATAGAAGCGAAACGCGACCGCTGTGACGCTCAAGGTTTCCGGCGATCTCCAGTTCCAGCAGCACGGTTCGCACCGCCGCCGCCCGCGCCCCGGACAACCTGATCAGATCGTCGATCTCGACCGGCGTCGGCCCGAGCAAGGCGACAATGCGTTTGCGCTCGGCGGGGTCAGGATCGTCCATGGATTTCGCGTTGTCGAAGCCGGGTGCTCTGGCCGGAATATCAATCGGTCGCCCCAGGATTGGCTGCAGCACGGCGAGCACGTCGGAGGCTTCCGTCAGGAGGGTCGCCCCCTGCTTCAGCAGCCCGTTGGTGCCTTCAGCGCGCGGGTCGAGCGGTGAGCCGGGAACGGCGAAGACTTCGCGGCCCTGCTCCAATGCCATGCGTGCGGTAATGAGAGAGCCAGACCGGCGCGCAGCTTCTATGATCACGACACCGAGAGACAATCCTGAAATCAATCTGTTGCGACGGGGGAAGTCGCGCGCTCGCGGCTCCCAGTCGAACGGCATCTCTGTCAAGGCGGCACCCTGGGCGAGAAGGTCATCCAGCAGGCCCGCGTGTTCAGGCGGATAGACTTTGCTGTGACCGCCGGCAAGAACCGCGATCGTGCCGCTGTCGAGGCTGGCGCGATGCGCCGCGGCGTCGATCCCCCGTGCCAGCCCCGAGACAATGGTGAAGCCCGCCTGCGCCAGATCACGTGCAATGATCCCGGCGAATTTTGAACCGGCGCCGGAAGCATTGCGAGATCCGACAATCGCGACCATGGGATTTGCCAGGGTTGCAGGCTGGCCGCGCACGCCGATCAAGGGCGGTGCGTCGTCGATCATCTGCAGGCGCGCAGGATAGTCCGGTTCGCCCAAGGCGATATAGGCAACGCCATGCCTGCGTGCGGTTTCGATCTCGCGCTCGGCCTCTGCGACCGGGAAGACGCGGCCAGGACGCGCGGCGCCGCCGCGACGTGCCAGATCGGGCAGGGCGACCAAAGCTGCGCGAGCGCCGCCATAGTGGTTGATCAGGGCACGGAATGTGCGCGGTCCGATATTTTCGCTGCGAATGAGGCGAAGCCAGTCGAGCCGCTGGTCGTCGGTCAGGCGCACACCGGAGGTGCCGCCAGCATCGGTCATTGGGTCACCGCAGACTGACCGATCTTGCTTTCCGTGCCGCAAAAGAGTCGCCCAATATTGGCGCGGTGCATGACGAACACGATGATCGACAGCAACAGGAACAATTGTGCCTCCAGCCGGTAATCGAGCCACCACAACAGCAGCGGCGTGGCGGCGGTGGCGGCAAGGGCGGCGAGCGAAGAATAGCGCGTAGCGGCGGCCACCGCGAGCCAGAGCCCGCCATAGGCCAGCGCCACGGGCCATGCGAAGGCGATCAGAACGCCGATATACGTCGCGACGCCTTTGCCGCCCTTGAACTTGAGCCAGACGGGGAAAAGATGCCCGAGAAAGGCGCCCAGACCGGCAACAACCGCGACGCCTTCGCCAAAAACATGCTGTGTAATGAGGACCGCCGCGGCGCCCTTCAGCATGTCGCAAAGAAGGGTCAGCGCAGCGAGGCCCTTGCGGCCGGTCCGTAGCACATTGGTTGCGCCGATATTGCCGGAGCCGATTTCGCGGATGTCTTTGGTGCCGGCGATCCGTGTCAGGATCAGTCCGAATGGAATCGATCCCAGCAGATAGCCGAATAAGAATATTCCGGCAAAATGCAGCAGTGAAAATGACCCGCTGGTCGCAGCAAGCATCGGTGCCCCCCAGACGCCATATCGTGTCGTCTAGATGGAAGCGTACTCGTAGGCGGTGCGCCCGGCAACGATGGTGCGTATGACGCGGCCATCGAGGCGCGCCTCATCGAACGGCGTATTCTTGCATTTGGATTTCAGGTCGTCGGGATCCAAAACCCAGGCGCTGTCGAGGTCGATAACTATCACATCGGCGGGCGCGCCAGGCCGTAATGTACCACCCGGCAGGCCGAGCAATTCCGCCGGACGGCTGGACATGGCACCGAGCAATTTCATCAACGGCACTTGGTCTGCATGCACGAGCCGCAAACCGGCCGACAGCATTGTCTCCAGCCCGATCGCGCCCGGCGCGGCTTCTGCAAAAGGCAGGCGCTTTGTTTCGACATCCTGCGGATTGTGATCGGACATGATTACATCGATCAGCCCCGCCGCGATGGCCTCCACCAGCCGATTGCGATCGTCATCCGCGCGCAATGGCGGCGCCATCTTGAAGAAGGTCCGGTAGGGGCCGATGTCGTTTTCGTTGAGAGTCAGATGATTGATCGAGGCGGAGGCCGTGACGGGCAAGCCGGCCTCCTTGGCGCGCCGCAGGATGTCCAGGGATTCACCGCAGGTGATCGAAGCAGCGTGATAACGACTTTGCGTCAACGCCACGAGGCGCATGTCGCGTTCCAGCATGATCGATTCCGAGGCTTTCGGAATGCCGTGCAGCCCGAGCCGCGCGGCGAGTTCGCCTTCGTTCATCACGCCTTCGCCGATCAGGTCGGGATCCTCGGTGTGGTGAACAATCAGCACGTCGAAATCGCGCGCATAGGTCAATGTGCGCCGCATCACCAGTGCGTTAGTGACGCTTTTCGCGCCGTCGGTGAATGCCACGGCGCCGGCGGCTTTCAGCAATCCGATCTCCGTCATTTCCTGGCCATGCAGGCCTTTGGTCAACGCGGCCATGGGCGCCACATTGACGATTGCGGTGTCCCGGGCGCGGCGGAGGATGAAGTCGACAATGGCGTGATCGTCGATCACGGGATGAGTGTCGGGCTGGCAGACGATGGTGGTGACGCCGCCGGCTGCCGCCGCCTGGCTTGCGGACGCCAGTGTTTCGCGATGTTCGGCGCCCGGTTCGCCGACAAACGCACGCATGTCGATCAGGCCGGGCGCGATCACGCGCGCCTTGCAATCGATCACTTCGGTGCCTTCCGGCACGCCAGCCGCCCCGATTCCGCGTTTGGCCTCCCGGATCACGCCATCGGCGATCAGCAGGTCGCCTGGAAAATCGAGACTGCGCGACGGATCAATGATCCGGGCATTGGCGAGCAGGATAGGGCGGCGGTCTGACAACATTCTCATGCGTTCGGCAAATTGCGCGACAAAGCTTCGAGCACGGCCATGCGGACGGCAACTCCCATCTCGACCTGTTCACGGATCAATGATTGTGCGCCGTCCGCAACGCTGGAATCGATCTCGACACCGCGATTCATCGGACCCGGGTGCATGACCAGCGCGTCCGGCTTGGCATAGGCTAGCTTGCGCTGATCGAGGCCAAAATAGGCGAAATACTCCTGTGTGGACGGCACGAACGAACCGTTCATGCGCTCGCGCTGCAGGCGTAGCATCATGACGATATCCGCGCCGGCCAACCCTTCTCGCATGTCGCGCATGACATCGACGCCCAGCCGTTCGATTCCGGTCGGCAAAAGGGTTGAGGGGGCGACCACGCGAACGCGCGCGCCCAGCTTATTGAGCAGGATGATGTTTGAGCGGGCCACGCGCGAATGCAGGATATCGCCGCAGATGGCGACGGTCAGACCCTCAATGCGGCCCTTGTTGCGCCGGATGGTCAGCGCGTCCAGCAGCGCCTGGGTGGGGTGCTCGTGGGCGCCGTCGCCGGCATTGATGACCGATCCGTCCACCTTCTGCGACAGCAACTCGACGGCGCCGGATGCATGATGGCGCATCACCAGAATGTCGGGATGCATGGCGTTGAGGGTCATCGCCGTGTCGATGAGGGTTTCGCCCTTCTTCATCGCGGACAAGCCGACAGCCATATTCATGACGTCGGCGCCCAGCCGCTTGCCGGCCAGTTCGAAGGAGGACTGGGTGCGGGTCGAGGATTCGAAGAAGAGGTTGATCTGGGTGCGGCCGCGCAGCGAGGCGCGTTTCTTCTCGACCTGCCGGTTGAGATCAACGAATTCCTCGGACAGGTCGAGCAGGCCGGTAATTTCGGCGTGCGAAAGCCCTTCGATCCCCAACAAATGCCGACGGTTGAGGACGAATGAGGATTGCGCGGCGATGTTCATTAAAGCTGGGTCTATAGGCCCATCGGGTCCGGCCCGCAAGGCCACAAAGGCGTGATCCCCAAGGCACTGAGCTTGAAGCCGGTCTCGTGGTAAATTTTATCGAACTTCCACGGGTCCACCATGACCAGTACAGACACGACCAACCAGCCGCCGCCTTATCAGGATGTCGATCTGTTCGCGACCGATTTGCCACTGCGTGAGGCCGTGGCTGCCAATGGGGCCGGGGCGGAGGCTCCGTCCTTGTCCGCTTTCGGACGCCACTGGGGTTCCGCTGGCATGCTCGAACGGGCGCGGCAGGCGAACTGGCATCCTCCGTATCTGTCAGCGGACATTGTGGAATTTGACCCATCCTATCACGAGTTCATGGCGGAGAGCATGCGGGCCGGCCTGCATTGCAGCCCATGGACCCCGCAGGGGCGCCCGGCCTCCCCGCCTGCCGAAGTCGCGCGCGCCGCGCGCTTCTACATGGTCGCGCAGGTCGAGAACGGACATATGTGTCCGATAACCATGACGCGCGCGTCGGTGGCCGCGCTGACAGCATCGCCCGAACTGCTGGCGCGTATTCTGCCGAAAATCATCTCCCGTGACTACGATCCGTCGTTCCGTCCGTGGGCGGACAAGAGCGCAGTTACGCTCGGCATGGGAATGACGGAAAAGCAGGGCGGTACCGATGTGCGCGCCAATACCACCCGAGCCGTTCCGAACAGTGGCGCCTATACGATCAATGGGCACAAATGGTTCATGTCGGCGCCGATGTGCGACGGCTTTATCGTGCTGGCACAGGCGCCCGGCGGTCTGAGCTGTTTCTTCATGCCGCGCTTCCGGCCGGACGGCCACGCCAACGGACTGCGTTTCCAGCGCCTGAAGGACAAACTCGGCAACCGGTCCAATGCATCGTCCGAAGTCGAATTCCACGACGCCTATGGTGAGATCGTCGGTGAAGAGGGCAGAGGCATCCGCACGATTTTGCAAATGGTGCAATTGACCAGGTTGGATTGCGCGATTTCGTCGGCCGGGATGATGCGGATGGCTCTGGTGCAGGCTGTGCACCACGTACGCCATCGCGTCGTGTTCCAGAAGAAGCTTGTCGACCAGTCCATGATGCGCAGCGTGCTGGCAGACATGGCGCTCGACACGGAAGCCGCGGTGGCGACGGTCATGCGTCTGTGCCGGTCGTTTGATTTCGCTCCTTACGATGCGATGGAGGCGGCACGTGCCCGTGTGCTGACCCCTGCGATCAAATACTGGATCTGCAAGACAGCGCCGGCCCTTGTCTATGAAGCGATGGAATGCCTTGGCGGTAACGGATATGTGGAAGATTCAATTCTGCCGCGTCTTTATCGGGAAGCGCCTGTGAACGCGATCTGGGAAGGATCGGGAAATGTAATGGCGCTGGATGTGCTGCGCGCCGCAAGACAGCACGAGGAGTTTCGTGGCGTTCTGGATTCTCTGGCAAGTGAGATTGCTGACGTTTCCGTCGCCGCCGGGGCTGTTCAGTCGATCATGGCGATCCTGATGTCGTCCGATGCCGAAGCCCGGGCACGAACCGTTGTCGAAAAGATTTTCCATCTCGCAGCGGCTGCCGCGCTGGCCGGAAGCGCGGCCGATACTTCTGGCAAGTTTATGAAAAGTTGCGTCGCACCGAACCAAAATCGGACATACGGAACTTGCGACATTGCGGGGATGTCATCACGCTTGCTTGATCGCGCGCTTCCACGCGATTGATCGCGGAACGCGCCGGAATCTTCTGCGTTGCACACGTCAGGGCGGGAGCCGCCGAGAGCGACGAAAGGGGTGTTCGTGTGCCAACAATGTGGAGATCATCACGATGAAACCGTTCCTGAAGAACTCGCTCGTCTTGGCTGTTGCCGGTGTGGTTACTCTGGCTGCGGCGTCGCCGGCCTCCGCGCGAACCTGGAGATACGGCGCGGCGGCAGGCGCAGGCCTTGTGGCGGGCGCTGCGCTGGCCGGTGCGAGTGCGGCCGCCTATGGATCCGGTTATGACGCCTATGCTTACGTGCCCGGAGCAAGCCCACGCGCGTCCGGATACACGAACTATCGATCGGACGGTTCCGACGGGTACAGCGGCTGTGCCACCGATGGCAATTATGCCGGGCGGACCGATTTTGGCGCGTGCTGACCACACCTCGCGTGCAGGAAAGGCGGCCCGCAAGGGCCGCCTTTTTTGTTGCCTGTGAGGAGATGACTTCTGTGCGCGAATGGGCAACCCTAGCCATGAGATTCGGCGAGACGAAATTCCATGATGACCATACCTTTCTTCGCTTTTGCGGCGGGCCTGGTGGCGATCTGGACCGGCAAGCGCAATGTCGCGTTGGGAGCGTGGATCGCGGGTCTTGTGACGATCCTGGTTCTGTTCCGCATTCATGTGACGTCGCCGCTGGGACTCGGTCTGTAGCATGACGGCCCATATGGCATTGCGGCTGAATGCGCTGGGATTGCTGGCGATCTGTGCGGTCCTGACTTTTGCCTTCGCCGATCAGTTTATTTACGGTGATTTGCCTTGTCCGCTGTGTATTCTCCAGCGCGCGGGTTTCGCCGCCGCGGGATTTGGCTTGGCGCTGAATCTGCGTTTCGGTCCGCGGCCCAGTCACTACGCCATGACGATACTCGCGGCGATCGCCGGCGCTGCCGTGTCTCTGCGTCAGGTTGCGCTGCATATTGTTCCGGGCTCTGGCTCTTATGGAAATGCGTTTTTCGGCCTGCATTTCTACACTTGGGCTTTCATCCTCTTCGTTTTGATCATTGCCGGCACCGCGGTGATGCTGCTGTTTGACCGCCAGTTCAAGGATGGCGAACGGCCGGCCCCTCCGGGCGGCGTCGCGCTGGCGGTGTTCACGCTGTTTGCCGCTCTGACCTTGGGCAACGGCGTGTCGACCTTGCTGGAATGCGGGAGCGGGCTTTGCCCCGACAATCCGACCGAATACCTGCTGTTGCGGTGATTAGCGGATGTCAATGCGCGTCAGGCGATCGAGCGCGCCCTGAAGGATGAAGGCGGCAGCATGCTGATCGATTACCGCCGCGCGCTTGGCACGGCTGGCATCGGCGGAGATCAGGTCGCGCTCCACCGCCGCGGTGGACAGGCGCTCGTCCCATAGCGCGATCGGAAGATCGGTAAGCCGCGAGAAATTGCGGGCGAAGGAGCGGGTGGATTGCGCGCGGGGCCCCTCCGAACCGTCCATGTTCAAAGGCAGGCCGAGTACGAATCCGACGGCATTCCTTTCCGATGCGAGCGCGAGAATCCGCGCCGCGTCGCTCGTGAAGGTCTTGCGCGCAATGGTTTCGACGCCGGCGGCTATTTTCCGGTCGGGATCGCAGGATGCGATACCGATCGTCTTGGTGCCGAGATCGAGCCCAAGCAATGTGCCGCGCGCGGGCCAGTGCATGGCAGCTTCGGGGAGGGGAGCGACAAGAGCGGGCATGTTGCAGGCCTAACATCGTTGATGCAGGACGCCAAGCATGGCATTGATCGCGCGACGGTCTTGCCTATGGCGCTAACAACATGGTCCGATCCAGGTTTTCGAACCCTGCTGGATATGTCCGCGACCAAGACGGGCTATACACCGCCAGCTGATGAAAGCACCTGATGACCGATGTGAGTCTGCCCAAGGCCATTGAGGCTGGGCCTGCGCCGCGCCCGGCCTCATGCGATCCCTGGAAATTCTGGGGGAGTTGCTTCTGGACCGGAGCGGCGATCCTGGTCTGGGTTGCCGTGCAACTGCTTGTCGTCATGGGCCTGTTCATGTGGTCAGATGTTGGCGAGGGACTGTCGAATGCCGACGTCGAGACCTTCTCCGCACACGCGCTGACGGTGTCCGTCATAGCCATTGCCGCGGTGCCTGCGGAACTTGCCGTGATCTGGCTGGCGGTGCGGCTCGCCCATTGCAGTTTCGCGGAGTATCTGGCGCTGGTCTGGCCGCGCAGGCGCGACTTATTTCTCGGGCTAGGTTGCGTGGCGCTCATGTTGCCGCTGGCAGATCTGTCGTCCTATCTGGCGGGTCAACCCATCGTTCCGGAATTTGTGCGGACGCTGTACACGACTGCGCGTGCCGCGAATTCGATCTGGCTGCTGGCGATCGCGCTGGTGATTGCCGCGCCGCTGGCGGAAGAGTTGCTGTTTCGCGGGTTTATGTTCCGGGGGCTCGCGGTGTCGCGCGTCGGTGTCCTGGGCGCGATCCTGATATCTTCCGTGCTATGGGCGCTGATGCATATTCAATACGATTGGTTTTTTATCGGGCATATTATCGTCATTGGTTTGGTCTTTGGCTGGTTGCGATGGCGCTCCGGATCGACGACGCTGACACTGATCCTTCATGCTCTTGTCAATCTGACATCGCTGGCGCAAGTGGCCTTTATTGTCGAACGGATGTCTTGAGGCGAACGCTTTTGCTGGCTGAGCGGGCCTATCGCTTGCGCGTGAATCCGTCGCGGATGGCGTCCAGCCGCTGGGACGAAGTCTCAAGACCCGATTGCGCGATGCTGCGGGTCACCGCCTCGTCGCAATGGACGAAACCGTTGTCGCGGATGATCCAGGTCAGATTATCGATCAGGCGCTGCCGGCATTGATTGCCGCTGCGTGGAACGATCAAAATCGATCCCGTTCGCAGCGCATGGTCTGTCAGATCGCCCGGCTGGTAGGTGGTCGTCCGCGGCTTGAAAGCCGGAAACAGCCGGCCGTCATAGATGCTCAACGCCGATACGAAGATCAGCAGAAGTCCGGCCAGAATCGCGCGATGAAAATCGCGGTATGGCACCCTTCGTGGGGCGGACCGGCGCGTGTGGAGAATTTGGTGCATCCGGTCTCCGCGATCAGGGCATCACGACCATCTGCAGGGCTGTTGCGGAGAATGCGCCTCAATACTCAATAATTGCTAAATAAACGGATGGACGCTGTGGATAGGGGTGGCCGTTGATGGTAAAATGGTAATCATAGCCTTCACCCGGTCATACTCCGCGCCTAGTGTTCCAAGGCAAAGGCTGGCGGGATCAATTGCGATACGGACCGGCCGTTTTGGAGGAGTCCCATGAAGAGTATTGTTTTGGCTGCCGCCTTTTCGCTCATGGCCGTTAGCGCCCACGCCGCATCGTGCAAGGTCGAGGCTTCGGACAAGAAGCTTGCCGGCGCTGCCCAGACAAGTTTCATGAAAAAATGTGAAACTGACGCAACGGCGAAATGCGAAGCGGATTCGGCGACGAAAAAACTTGCCGGCGCCGCAAAGGCCAGTCACATGAAAAAATGTGTGAGCGACGCGGTCGGCGGCTGACAATCACGACAATCAAGCGTTGCCATTGCAAGAGCGCAGCAAGGCGGACCTGACGTAAATCGGGTTCGCCTTTTCGCTTGCGGCTACAATCTGCTCCATTGGACGTCGCCCAGGTCCTCGCGGAATGCGAAACGCTTCAGGTGATCGATCACCACACGCTCTGTGCGCGAAAGAGAGTCCTCGTCAGCGGCCTGGACTCGCAAGGTCAGGGCGTCCGACGTGGCCAGGAAATCGCAGGCGCGGTCTGTCGCAAAGGGAACGCGTCCCCTCTCGGGCGTGAATTCGACTTCGAATTTGTGCCCCCAGTGCTTGCAAAGCTGCTGCAGATATTTGCTGCCGGAGGGTGTCGCGATACGCGCTTCGGACGAGAGCATGATGTAGGTCCCTGTGGTTTAGTGCGTGAGATAGCGCGCGACATGTCGTGCGGCAATGGACGGAGCCGCATATTGGAGCAATTCCAGATCGTGGGTTTTGTTCCGCTACAGACAGAAGCGGCCGCAACGATGCAGCCGCTTTGTCGGACGCATGCTTGCTGGAACCGCTAGTGCGCCACGACTTTGCGGTAGAGATGCCAGGTCGCGTGTCCCAGAATTGGCATGGTGACGGCGAGACCGGCGAGGAAGGGGAGAGATCCGATCACCAAAAACGCCGCGACAATCAATCCCCAGATCGCCATCGGCACCGGATTGGCGCGGACTGCCCGAACGGATGTTTCAGCCGCCATGGCCGCGCTGACGGGGCGGTCGACCAGCATCGGAAATGATACGACGCTGATCGTCAGCACGAGAACGGCGAAAACAAAGCCCACCAGATTGCCGACCACGATGAGAGTCCAGCCCTGCGGCGTAGTGAAAACCTGACGAAGGAACTCGCCGAGCGATGGTGCTGTGAAATCTCCAAAGCTCCAGTAATAAATGGCCTGGGCTGTCGCAAGCCATGCGCCATAGATGACAAGTTGCATGATGCCAAGCGTGACAATCGCGCCAAACGACCGCGAGCGCAGGACGCCCAACGCGTGCTCGGAGTTTGCATCCAGCCCCCGTTCACGCCGGCGGCTCAATTCATACAGTCCGACGGCCGCAAGCGGACCGACCAGTGCAAACCCCGCAATGATTGGAAACAGCATCCAGAGCAAGGAATAGCCCAGCGTCAGCCCCCCGAGAACAATGCCGAGCACCGGATAGATCAGGCATAGAAAGATCGCGTGGCTCGGCATCGCCTGAAAGTCAGCGTAGCCGCGCCGCAAGGCATCCTTGAGATCGTCGATTCCAATCTTGCGTATCTCTGGTCTGACATCAAAAGCCGCGCCGGTGATTGTCTGCTGATAGGCCATGAATGAAGCCTCCGGATCCGCTGTGGTTGCGGTCGGGACGACCATGATCGGCGCCGCTTGAGCGAATCCGCTCTGGCGGCGGGGCCACGCTCGCGCCGCGACCTGCCTCTTGGAACTATAGCTCTCAAAGGTGAGAGATGAGAATCACAAAGCCGGGAAGGCGTTACTTTGCGTTTGTACCTGCGGTCGCACGAAAGCCGGAGCGGAGTTGGTCCACCCGCTGCGCGAAGTGGAATTTGGTGTCTGGATAGTGCGAATTCCAGGTCACTGCCTCGTCGCAGACAACGGAACCGGCGTCGCGGATGCGCCAGGTCGAGTTGTCGATTACACGCCGGCGGCAGACATTGCCTGCCAGCGGAACGAACAGGACCGCGGCCCGTCGCCTTTCGGCATCGCCGTCAACGGCCATGACGGTTTCGTCACCACCTGTATTGTTGCGGATCGCGGCATTCCATGAAAAGCCACCCACAAAAACGCCGCCAAATAGCAGGGTCAGAACGAAGCCAATGCGGCGCTCGCGGCGCCGGTCCCTCTGACGCGCCGCGTGGCGTGAATCGTTGCTCAGGCGCGGACGGATTTCCGGCCGCGCGGTCACTCTACGGCTCGCTTTGGCTTTCAGGGGCATTTCATTCCTGGCAGGGCATTTCCAAACCGGCAAACTATGTGGGCCGCGTTCAGGGGGTGTCTACATGCGGTCGGGCTTTTGTCTCGAATTGTCAGTATTTTGGGTCATGCCCCGGCGTTCGAATGGGCCGGGCTTTGTACTGTCGATCCCCCGGCGGTTGTGGTATGTCTCGTGAAAATTACTTACAATTATGGATCGCGCGGAAACCGATGGTTAGTTTTATTGGAAGCGTCAGCGTGTTCCGAGTTGGTCGGCATACACATGTGCCATCTGTCGCCAGCGCGCCGCGCCAAGAAACGCGTCAGATCATGACATTGCAAGGCCGGTGATCGCATTGTTGGGCGTAAAGGCATTGTTCTTCGATGTATTCGGCACGTTGGTGGATTTCCGTTCCAGCGTCGCGCGTGAGGCGAAGGCGACCCTGCAGCAGGATGGATATGATCTGGACTGGGAGGCCTTTGCCGACGCCTGGCGCCTGGAATATCAGCCTGCGATGGAAGAGATCCGTGCGGGTCGCCAGCCATACTGCAAGCTGGATGTCCTGCACCGGCAGAATCTCGAACGCATTCTTCCTCGCTTCGGGGTGCGCGGGCTCGCCGCCGACAAGCTGGCGGGTCTTAATTTTGCGTGGCACCGGCTCGACGCATGGCCGGGTTCGACGCAAGCGCTCGTGCGATTGAAGACCCAATATAGAATCGCGCCGGTATCGAATGGAAATATCTCTCTGATGATCGATCTGGCGCGCCACAATGGCTTTCCATGGGACGTCATTCTGGGCGCGGATATCGCACAGGACTTCAAGCCGAAGGCGGGCGTCTATTTCGCGGCCTGTGATGCGCTCGATCTTGCACCCGGCCAATGCATGATGGTGGCCGCGCATTCCAGCGACCTGGCTGCTGCAGCGGCAAACGGTTTGCGGACCGCGCATATTGCGCGGCCAGACGAGCATGGGCCGGGAAAGGGCGAGGCCGCGCCCAGCGTGCCGGTCGACATGGCGACCCGCAATTTATCGGAACTGGCCGACATGCTCGGCTGCTGACCAAGCCGTGGGGCGATCAAGCGCGCCTGGATTTAGGCCGGGATACGGATTTGTGCGCGGTATGCCGGCGGTCCTGATCGCGGACCAGCCAATAAACGGCGCCAAGCGCGAGAATTGCGGCCGCGAGCGCCAGAAGCTGCAGGGAATCCGTGGTTTTCAGATCGATGATGATCATCTTGCGGACGATGGCGAGCAACGCCAGCAGGATGACTGTGCGCACCTGCACGATGCTCTCGTGACGTTCCGCAACCACCAGAAGCGAGCGCTTGAATTCGAGCGCGATGATGACGGTGAAGATCATGCCGAACACGGCCTGGAAGACTTCGTAGTCCGTGGGATCGAAGCTGCTCGACAGAATCATGCTGCCAATGATCTTCAGCGTCAGATTCCACAGCGCGGCGATGACGACGATAACAATCAGCCCGGTCAGGATCAGAATGCAGGCGTGCTCGAATTTCTGGTAGAATGTCAGCGGTTCCCAGCGGATTCGCGCCGCAGCCAGTTCCGTTTTCCAAGACATCATCATCCTCTCCGTCGTTGCTTCATTACTAAGCTTAACACGGCGGAGTAGGAAGTGAGCAGGCGTTGCTTTGTTTACTTTGCAACCTCGTCGATGCAGGGCGCGTTGATCTGGCCGCCCGCCAGACGGATCACGCAGCGCTGCTGTGTCTTTTTGCATTGCGGCGCTGTGTGGACGGCGCCACCGAGATTGCGGCATTCCTGTTCGGTCAGTTGTGAGAACCCGGCCGGCTGTGACGGGCCGGCATCGGCGGCTGGCTGTCCGGGTTTCTTCGCGATTGCGCTCAGGGCGGTCCCAGCGGAGTTCATCTGCATATTCTGCTGAACCGCGCTTTGCGGGAAGGCGGGCGCGAGCGGTGCAATTGCGAGGACCGCCGCGCTCAGCATGATCATTACATTGCGAGTCATTGTTCAGTCTCCATCCAGGTATGCGTGGCTATTCGCGTCATTTCGCTTCGTCGATGCAGCTTGAGAACACGTTTCCGTTCGCGTGCGTGACTGTGCAACGCATACGCAGCTTGCAGCTGCCGCTGTCGTCGATCTCGGTCTTGCCGCCGAGCATGCGGCATTCCTGGGTGGTGAGGTTTGCCGATCGAGGGCCGGCCTGCCCGACCTGAACGCCCGGTTTGCCGCCGGGCCGCGAAACCGGGCCGATGGCCGGTCCTTGGACGGCGGTACCGGTCGTCGCCGTGGGGCCTTTGGCAAGTGTTTGCGCTCTGGCGCCAGCGGCCGAGAAAGCCGCGATCATGGCCAGCAATCCGATCATCAGAGCCAACTTCGTCATGTCCGTTCTCCGCTGGAGGAATTGCATCAGGACTTCGGACATGTGTTGCGCGGGCAGGCATTCGGGTTCAAACGCGCCTATCGCCGTCAGCCTGCACATGCGACGCCGTGGGGTGCATTGCGCAGCCATTGGTGCGCTGCACAAGATGCTGGATGCAACTGGTTCCAGCCCTTGCGTCAGGGAAGGCCGCCTACCATGTTAATTAATGCGCTCCGACGGACCGGATGGGTCTTCGCGACGTGCTGATCAAGACCCCGTTCCGGCCATTTGGTGGCGCCTCCTTGGAGGAAGCCATGACAGGCATCCGGCTATTCAACGCGCACCGCACCTGGGAAGACTGGTTCGGCATTTGTTTGGGTATTGCGATCGGGCTGTCGCCTTGGCTCACGGGACAACAGGACAACGCCGCTGTGATATGGAACGCTGTATTGGTGGGCATTCTGGTGGTGGCGATCAACGCGCTCGAACTGGTGGATCTGCATCGCTGGGAAGAGAGCGCCGGCATCGCCTTGGGCTTATGGCTGATCGCGTCGCCGTTCATCTTCGCTTATGAAGGCGCGCTGGCTTATTGGCACTACGCGCTCGGGGCGGCCATCATCCTGCTGGCGATTGTGGAACTCTGGCAGGACCGCAACTTGAGCGATCGCGATCTCGCGCAATACGGGCGGTGATGCGACAGCCGAATCCGGGCAGACCGGCTTGGGTTCATGAACGGATATTGTCTGGGATGACGCAAGGTCATTTCTGGATGAAAAAGTTTTTGCAAAAGTCGTTTCCGGCGCTTTGCTTGCGCAGTGTGATCCGCATCATTCGGGCTTCGGATCGATGGCGGACGGGTCGCTGGCCGGAAAGCTTTCCTCCAGCGCTTCGTCCAGCAAGTCGTCCTGATGCTTCTTCGCCTGGGCGGCGGCGCCGTCCATCAGATCGTTGAATTCGGGATGTTTCTTCATATAAGCCGCGACGAACGGGCATTGCGCCACCACGCGCAGGCCCTGCTTGCGCACGGACTCGAGCGCGCCGCGAATGAGCTTCGAGCCGACCCCCTGACCGCCGAGCGCCTGCGGCACATCGGTGTGCGTGAAGGTAATGACACCATGTATCTTGCGATAATGGGCGGCGGCGAGATGGCCGCTGAGCGGGAGCTCAAAACGATTTTCGGCGGGATTGTCTTTGACATGATCCGACATGAGTCTTTGCCTATTCATCAGAGCGTGGTGCATCAGAGTCCGGAAAACTAGTGACGCCGGTGATGCTGCGCCGGAGCGTTATGCTCCACCGCATAGCCACGCAATGCGCTGTAACCTTGTGCCTGTTCTGGCGTCAGCACCTCCAGCATCGCGAGATGGTAGCGCAGATGTGCGGCGCGCAGTCTGGCTTGCGCGTCGCCGATGCGGCTGGTTGTCTCGGTCAGGCTTGCAGGAGTGATGGTGCGTTCGGCGAATTGCCGGTCGAGCGCGCTTTCCTGTGCGATCAGTTGTTCGCCGAGCGGAATGGTCTCGGCTTTCATGTCACGGAACAGTTCCTCCGCGCGTGCGACTTGCGTCGCGCTCAATCCGAGTTCCTGGCGGAGTTCGATAACATGCAGCGGACCGGGATAGCCGTTGAGTTCGGCGGCCAGCGCCAGTCCCATGCCGCGGCCGTTTCTGAGATCGGCGATCTGCTGGTCGGACAGCGCCTTGACGGCGCGGCTCTGCAACCCGGCATAGGGCGGCGCGTGCTGGGCGAAGGTGGCGTCTGAGGATGCGAGCAGTGTCAGGATGACGAGGGCGAAGGGTCGAATCATAAGAAGCCTCTGAGTGTGCGAAGAGTGCCGCCACTATAGTCGCTTTTTCACAATCGCCAGACGACACGATCTGTTGAACCGTTTCCGACTCCGGGGCGACTAAAGCCTGAACTGATCCCAAGGGGACAATAATGGATACTTTCGCCGGCTGGCCCGCCGTGGCGGCGATCGGCCTTATGCTGCTCGGGCTGGCAATGACCGCCTGCCGGATCGCCGTGCGCGGCCTTTTCGGCGCGCTCTCGGTGGCGGTTCTCTCGTTTCCCGTGATGTGGCTGCTGGCGAAGTTTGTCTTCGGTGACGTGTCGCGCTATCTCCCCGCCGCCATCTTTTCCGACGGCGCCGATGGCAAGGACCAGATCATCATTGCCAGCATCCTCTGCACCATTCTGGGCGGGGTGATCATCGCGGCCGGTGCGGTCTGGTTGCTGCGGCGTATCGACGGACTGACAACTAGAAAACCATAAGCGGCAGAGCGTCAGACGCGCGCCCGCTCCAGCTCGCGGAACGACACCAGCCGCTTGCGATCTTCGTCCCACAGCGTCAGCCGCACGCAGGCGAGACTTTGCATCAGGGTCAGCCGGCCGATGCCGGCGAGTTCGGGATGATCGCGCAGTACCCGCGGGAGCCGGTAATAGGGAATGCGACTGCACAGATGATGCACATGATGAATGCCGATATTGGCGGTGAACCAGCGCAGCACGACCGGCAGGTCGTAATGCGACGAGCCGTGCAGCGCCGCGTCATGCAGGTCCCAGTTTGTATCGTCGTGCCACGAGGTCTCCTCGAACTGATGCTGCACATAGAACAGCCAGACGCCGAGCGAGGCCGCGATCAGGATGATCGGCAGATGCACCAGCAGGAAGGCCTGCAGGCCGATGAACCAGATCAGCACGGCGGCGATCAGCGCCATCGCGGCATTGGTCGCCATGGTGCTGATCCAGGGCAGCCAGCCGGCGCCGCGCATCAGCCCGACCGGCAGACGGTGCTGCAGCAGGAACAGATAGGCCGGACCGAAGCCGAACATGACGAGAGGATGCCGGTAGAGCCGGTATTGCAGGCGGCCCCAGATGGAGCGCGACAGATATTCGCGCACGGTGAGGGTGTCGATGTCGCCCATGCCGCGGCGGTCGAGATTGCCGGAGGTGGCATGATGCATGGAGTGTGTGCGGCGCCAGAAATCGTAGGGCGTCATTGTCAGAACGCCGATGCCGCGGCCGATCCAGTCATTGGTCGGCTTGTGCGGGAAGAAGGCGCCGTGCCCGCAATCGTGCTGGATCATGAACAGCCGCACCAGAAAGCCGGCGGCCGGCACCGCGATCAGAAGCGCGAGCCAATAGCCGACAAAGTGCAAGGCGGCCCATGTTGCGAGCCAGAGGGCGGCGAGCGGCAGCAACGTGATCGCGAGTTCGATCAGGCTGCGCGCGCCGCTCGGTTCGCGATAGCGGTTGAGGATGCGGGTCCAGTTGCGGGCGTCGTCGGCGGCGGAGACGGCGGGCGCGCGTGGCGCGTCGGCCGTCGGCAGTGCGTCTGTGTGGGTCAATCAGGATATCCGTGTTGGCCGATGCGCTTGCATCGGCAGGGCGCTTGCCGCGCTCGTGATGGGAGTCTTCCGAGTCCGGGCGCCGGATAGCACGAAAAGAGGATCAGCGGACATTAATGGTGCGCAACATTGTTGCGTGATGTGGGCGGAAACGGGGTTTGGCAGAAACGGGCGCATCCGGCTCCTCCCTCCGCCCCATGGGCCTGTTACAGCCAGCACAATCCGGATAGGAAAATAGTCTGCAGCAGGTTCGCGGCTTTTTGGAGGCGCAGTGTTTTGGTCCAATCTGTTCCCGACGTCGCTCTCACGTCTGCTTGAAACGCCGTTCGCGATCAAAAGCGGAACGATGCACCGCCTGCCGCGTTCATCCTGCGGTTGCCTGTCACACGGGCGAGACACGGATGGAGATTTTTTATGACTGCTACAGCGAAAACCGCAATTGCACTCGCGCTGGCCGGCGCGATGACCGCCGGCGCGATGTCGACGGCGTCGGCGCGCAGCTGGAAACCCTGGGCGGCGGCGGGCGCAGGCTTTGTCGCCGGAGCGGCCGTCGGATCGGCGATCGCGGCGCCGCGCTACGGCTATTATGAGCCGGGCTATGCGGGCTACGCCTATTCGCCGGGCTACAGCTACGGTCCGGCCTACGAGTCGTATGCGTATCAGCCGGGCTACGAGTCCACCGTCGTGGTGCCGAGCTATGGCTACTACCGCAATTACAACGCGGGTACCGGCTGCGCCACGCGCGGCAATTACGGCGGCAAGACCGATTACGGCGCGTGCTGAATACCGCACACCGTTGAGAGCGAAAATGGCCGGGCTGGTCCCGGCCATTTTCTTTTTCTTTAGGCCACCAGATCCTGATGCTCCGGGTGCTGCGTCAGCACGTGGCGCACGAAGGAGCACATCGGCCGCACCTTCAGGCCCCGCGCCCGTGCGTGCTCCAGCGCGCCCAGCACCACGCGCTCGCCGATGCCGCGTTCGCGCAACGCGACCGGCGTTTCGGTATGCGGCAGGAGCATGACGTCGCCCACCATGTGGTAGGTGACGAAGGCGACATGGCCGTCGACCTCAAGCTCGAACCGGGAGAGGGCGGTGTTCTGGCGGACCTGGGACATCTGCGGAGCGGTCAGGCCTTGTCCCAGGTGATCTGGAACTCGATTTCCTCGCCGTCCGCGTCCCGCTCATGCTCGATAGTGTAGCGGGCGCGGACCGGCACATAGATGCGCTCGCCCGCGATCTGGATGTCGAAGCGCTCGCCCTTTTCCAGCGCGTCGGCCAGGCGGCGGAGCTTTTCGACGAACTCGGCGGTCGAATAGGTTGTCTCGATGTCGCGGGACGATGCCATGCGGGTCTCCATGTTGTGCGGACGTGGAGATAGGGCCGGCCGCCGGCTTCGCCATGCGCGAATTGCCGCAACCGCAATCCCTAGGACCGTTTCGCGGCCGCCGCGCGCTTGCGCAGGAACGGCACCGCGAACAGGGCCGCGACCGGGATGTGCAGCACGATTCCGAGCAGCAGGACGAAAGCGATCTCGCCGCCCGACAGCATCCCGCGCGCATGCTCCTGCATCAGCACCCAGACGGTGAAGGGCAGGAACAGCACGACCGAGGTGACGAGGCCGGGATTGTAGACGCGGAAGCGGATCGAGGTGACGACATGGATCAGCGCGTTGATCAGCGTCAGGCCGACCCAGCCGAGTCCGAGCCAGCGCAGCGCGCCGGGATAGAGCGCGGCGGCGCCGACCGGCAGCCAGACATAGCCGATATTGACCAAAGCCACGCCGCCCATGTCGACGGGCCAGTCGTCGTTGCCGCTTCTGAACACATGCGCGTTGGTGAACTGGCGAAAGCCGCCCGGCCACAGATGCTCTTCGGTCTGGTGCAGCATGTAGATGACGAGCAGGGCGGCGAACATCGCCTGCTCGCTGGCCGGATTGTCGCGGAACAGCGCGAACCAGATTCCGGCGGTGAGGACGGCGAGGAGGGGGAGGGCTTTTTGCCAGGAGGCGGCGACGAGGGAGAGCGGCATGCGGAATCCTTGATGGGAGGGAACGCACGCGACTCGGTAAGGACTGAATTGTAAACCGCTTTTCGTCCGTTGCCTGCGCGAAGTTTCACCGTTTCATTTAAGTCGCGCGCGCTGCTCGGCCTCAAAACGCCGCCGCTCCTTCCAGCGGTTTTCCGGCAGGGTGTCGCGCACCAGCTCCTGCCAGTTCAGCAGCGTCTGCCATTCCTCGGCATGTTCCTCCAGCATCTCCTCCCAGCTCAGGCCCTGCGCTTGCGCGTTATCCCATCCCAGAATGAATTCGCGCGCCTCGTAAGGCACCAGCGGCAGGAAATGCAGGCAATGCCGGGGGTCGCCCTGACAGGCGCGGGCGCGCTGGCATGAGCGCTGGTCGCAATAGCGCCAGAGGCAATGCAGGTCGCTGAGCCAGCGTCCGGACTCGGAGAGTTTGGTTCGGTGTCGGGCTTGCGGGTGTCGTCGGACATGGGTGTCTCCATCCTGACGGGGAGAAATCCGGGCGCGCGTCATCGCCCGTATTGTTTGAGGCGCCGGGATCGCCTTCAGTCTCGGTCCCTCTTTTCACGCGCGCGTCGGGTGTTCCCGATTTCGC